>ERZ1673697.36-NODE-36-length-206249-cov-31.408639_pt1 | contig 206249 bp, 200 predicted proteins | sample MGYA00580227_ERZ1673697 | MGnify/ENA primary metagenome ERZ1673697 (study PRJEB41218, sample SAMN15661759) | gut metagenome | host: Homo sapiens | place: Canada: London | collected 2015-08-20/2019-03-30 | study: EMG produced TPA metagenomics assembly of...
AGAACCATGATCTTGCCATCCAAAAATGCCAGGACTTAAATCTCGGGGATGAATACCGCGCAAGGTTGACACTGCCCCGGACAAGCACGCTTGTCCGGGGCTTCATGCTGCCTTATAAAAACCCGGCGGCGGAAAACTCCGCTGCCGGGCGCTTGAAGGCAAATTTAGATGTTTCTGACGTTCTCGTCCGACAGGAAGAACAGCGCCAGTGCGCCGGGGCCGACATGGGAGCCGGTCACAGGCTCGTAATCGACCGTCAGGATTTTTTTGGGCGGCTTGCTGCTGCGGCGCAGGAGGGACGCGAGGATCTGCGCGTCGGGCGCGCAGTCGGCATGGGCGATGCCGACGGTCTGGTCCTGCGCATCCACAACAAGTTCCTCATACCGCTTGGCAATGGCCTCAACGGCGCGCTGCCGTCCGCGAAGCTTGGCGAAACAGACGATTTTTCCCTGCGGGTCGCCCTTCAGAAGCGGCTTGATCTGCAGGACCGTCCCGACGGCGGCTTCCAGATTGGACAGGCGGCCCGTCCGGCGCAGATAGCGCAGATCGTCTACGGTAAAGATCTGCGCCATGCGGTGGCGCAGCGCGCGGAGCGTCTTATAGGTTTCGTCAATGCTCAGCCCTTCGCGGCGGCAGTCCGCCGCGCGCATGACAAGCAGGCCCTCGCCCAGCGATGCGCTGTAGGTGTCGACCAGAAGGAACTTCCTGTCCGGGAACTCCTCGCGCAGCTGCCGCGCGGCGATCTGGCCGGAGGCATACGAGCCGCTGATGCCGGAGGACATACTGACAAACAGAACGTCCTCGCCCGCTTCCAGCAGCGGCGTCAGTACGTCGATGTAGCGCTGCGGCGGGATCTGGGAGGTCGTGACCTTCACGCCGCTGCGCATCTGCGCGTAAAAATCCTTCGCGTCAAAGGTCGTCAGATCCATGCAGGACTGCTCGCCCTTTCCGCTCTGGAAGGTGTAGGGGATGACCGTGATCTGCTCAGCGTGCAGATAGTCGGTCGGGAGATTTGCGGATGTATCGGTAACGATTCTGAACATGACGTCGCTTCTTTCTTGATATAATCTTCGATATTAGATTATCACATTTTACACGCAATGTCAATTCATCTTTCAAACGCGATTATCTCTTGCATTTTTTACCGGATGTGATATACTTGACCCGGAAAGGTGTGTGCAGCAATGAATTTTGACAATGATCTGGTCGTCGGAAAGCTCCGGCGCTGGGAAAAGTTTCTCGCGGCCTACCGGCTGCCGGAATGGGACGCCATTCCGGACTTTGGCCTCTACATGGAGCAGGTCGTGCAGCTTTTAAAGCAGTATCTCGACTATCTGCCGCCCGAGCTCAGGCAGACGGAGCCCATCACAGCGGCGGCCATCAACAACTACGTGCGCACGAAGCTCCTGCCGGAGCCGCGCAAAAAGCGCTATTACCGCATCCATATCGCGTATCTCATCATGATCTGTACGCTCAAGCAGAGCCTGCGGCTGTCGATGCTGCAGACGCTCCTGCCGGGCGATCTTGCGGAGGAGGACGTCAAAAAGGCCTACGCCGCGTTTGCCCTGCGCCACCAGCGGTGCGCGAAATACTTCATCGAGCAGGTCCGTCTGACGGCCGCCGCCATGTTCGACCGTGAGGTCACGACGGAGCTGAACGTCCGCGACACGCCGGAGATGATCGTCTCCGCCGCGATCTTAAGCGGCTTCACGAACCTGTTTGCGGAAAAGCTCATGCTGCTGGAGGGCAAGACGCTTGCCGACGGCGGAAGCATTGAGGTGCAAAAATAAACGCAGAGCCGGTGTTCCAATCTGTCTGGAACACCGGCTCCGGCTATTACGGGATCTCAAGTTCGCGTTTGAATTCGTCCAGCGTGGTGTCGCGGCTGACGGTGATGCGTTCGATCAGCAGCGGGTCGCTGCCGGTTTCATAGACGCCTGCGCAGGTGCGGACGCCGTAGGTGTAAAACCAGCTGGCAATTTTTCTGGTGCGGGCGCTGCTGTTCCCGTTCGGATAGGAAAGCGCGACGGGGAAGCGCCCGGTGAGCGTGAAGATCGCGCTCTGGCTGCGCACCAGCTCCCACAGCAGCGCCAGCGGGGACAGCACGGCCATGTTCCGGTGGCTCCAGCCGTGGCTCTGGATGCTGACCAGCCCAGACTGCACCAGCTCCGCGAGCTGCGCCCGCGTCAGCTTGTGCGGCTTGCCGACGTCGCCCGCGATCAGAAAGATCGTCGCCTTCATGTCGTACTTCTGCAGAAGCGGCAGGAGCGTTTCGGCATTGTCGTCGTATCCGTCGTCAAAGGTCAGGAGCACCGGCTTTTCATATTGTTCGATGTGGGAAAGATCCTCGAAAAAGATCGTCTCATAGCCGTTTTCGGACAGGTATTGCAGCTGCTTTTCCAGCTCCTCCGGCTTTACGAACAGACTTTCCTCGCCCCAGCAGTCGTCGCCGACGGCGTGGTACATGAGAACGGGGGCCCGGACCCCGGCTCTTGACGGCAGGCGCTGCGCACGCCGGACGGCGGCAATGCCGAGCGCCAGCGCACAGACGGCCAGCAGCAGGAAAAGCGCCGTCAGCAGTTTCCGACGTTTCATGCCTGAACCAGCTCCGTTTGCTCACGCGGGAAGGTCACGACAGCCTTGAACAGATCGCCGTCGATCTCAAGGCGGAACGTGCCGCCCTGCAGCTCGGTCAGGCTCTGCGCGATGGACAATCCCAGACCGCTGCCCTCTGTATGGCGCGAGCGGTCGCCGCGCACGAAGCGGGCCATGAGCTCCTCTGCCGGGATGTTCAGCTCGTATTTCGAGATATTCTTGAACGTGAGCGAGACGGTGTTCTCATCCGCAGCGCTTTCAAAATACACGCGTGTGCCGGGCATGGCATATTTGCAGATATTCGAGAACAGATTGCCCAGCACGCGGGACAGCAGCTGTCCGTCGGCCTGAATGACCGGCTGGGACGGCGCGGGGCGGAAGATCGGCTCCAGCTGTGCGTCTTCCAGCTTCTCCATGTAATCGCCCGCCAGCTGGCTCAGCAGCACGTTCACGTCCGTCGGCGCCAGATGCACCGGAAGACTGCCGGAGGATGCCTTTGACGCTTCGACCAGATCCTCTGTCAGCTTCTTGAGCCGGGCGGACTGCCGGTTTAAAACGTCTACATATTCCTTCGCTTTTTCCGGCTGAATATCCTCTTTTTCGAGCAGATCGACGTAGTTGACGATGGACGTCAGCGGCGTTTTGATATCGTGGGAGACGTTTGTGATGAGCTCCGTTTTCATGCGCTCGGCCCGCGTCTGCTCGTCGACGGCCTTCTGGATGCCGGACTGGATGCTTTGCAGATTCTCTTCGTGCTTTTTAAGTGCAGGCAGCCAGCGGGGGATGGGCTTGCCCTTGTAATCGGTCTGGCCGTCGGCAATGGCCTGTCCTTCCTTCTGCAAAAGCCTCAGACTGGAGGCCAGATATAAGATCACAATGGTCAGCACTCCGCGCGAGAGCAGCCACAAAACCGCCTGCTCCGCTTCGCGGCTTCCGAGCAAGAACGTGAAAATCAGATCTGCAAAACAAAGCCCGACCCAGACCAGCATTGTCCGCCAGACCATCGGGATACGTCCCAGCGCCCGGAAGATCCACGCAAAAACCCTGTAGATCAGCGTGTTTTTGAAGAAGCCCGGTGCCTTTGCACGGCCCGCAACGCTCAGGATGAGCGTCAGCGCCAGAGCCGCAGTACCGAATGCGAGAAGAATATAGTACCAGAAATCGATATACCAGATATCGCCAAGAAAGGATGCCCACGCGACGAGCAGCAGAGCAAGCAGCGCAAGGAACAGATCGAGCGGGATTTTATTCAGCCAGCACTGGTAGATGCCGTCCACGCCCTCCTTGTGCCCCATGGCGCACAGCAGGAAGATAAACAGGAACAGGCAGACCGCAAGAAGCAGAATGGTCAGCACGATCAGAAGATAGCGTGCGCTGATCAGCCGCTCAACCCATGTCATGATGTACAGCGCAGAGTCATGCGGGGCAAGCGGGCTTTTGAGATACGCCTGATAGACCGCTGTGACCTCGCTGCCGTCGTTCAGCGTGAAGGTCATGTCCTGCTGGTAATAGGCGGAGGCCTTGCCGGAATAATCGTCTTTATTCAGTGCGCCGGTGCTGAACAGAATCTCGCCGGTGGCTTTGTCCGTGAGTTTGAAGTAGATGTTGGAGGTGAGCGGGTCATAGCGATCACGGAGAAGATTGCGTGAGACCGTATCGTCCTCGACCCAGGCGTGCAGCGCCGCCCAGCCGTCGCCGCGCGTCTGCTGTAATAGATTATTTTCCGCTATCTGGCGTACCTGCTCACCGCCGTCCGCGTAGGCGCCATAATTGATCAGATACGCGATGCCAAATGCCGAGGCTGCCAATAATACCGCGAACACGATCAGGAGCACAATGGCTGTGCACTTGACCCACAGTTTTCCGTAAAGCTGTTTCATTGCCTGTCTCCTTCCAGCTTGTAGCCCTTGCCCCAGACGACCTTTAAGTATCGGGGCTCGGACGGGTTGATCTCCAGCTTTTCCCGCAGATGGCGGATGTGTACCGCCACCGTATTGTCGATCCCGACCGGCGCTTCGTTCCACACGGCGCTGTAGAGTTCCGCAGGCGTGAAGACCTTGCCGGGGTGCTGCATGAGATAATACAGGATGTCATATTCCTTCGGCGTGAGCGCGATCGGCTCTCCGTCGAGCGTGACGCGCTTCGCGTCATGGTCAAGGCAGATGCCGCCGACCGTCAGCTCCGACGGGGTTTTGACCGCCGCGCCCAGCTGCAGGAATCTTCGCAGCTGCGATTTGACTCGCGCCAGCACCTCCACGGGGTTAAAGGGCTTTGTGATATAATCGTCTGCGCCCACGCTGAGGCCCAGAATTTTGTCTGAATCCTCGGATTTTGCCGTGAGTAAAATCACGGGAATATTGGAGAACTCGCGCAGCTTCGCCATGGCCGTGATGCCGTCCATGCCGGGCATCATGATATCCATCAGCGCCAGCTGCACCGGCTCCGTCTTCGCGACCCGCAGCGCTTCCTCGCCGCTGTAAGCCGTGTGGACGCAGTAGCCGTCGGATTCCAGATAAATTTTCAAAGCCGCGACGATATCCCTTTCATCGTCGCAGACCAGAATATGCTGCATAACAGATTTCCCTCCGTTTTCTTCTCTGTGCTATCATCATATCCAAAATCCTATGAACAAACAAGCGGGAAACGCCTTAAGATTTTATGAAGCTATGCGGGGAAGGCGTTTGGGTGCGCCCGTGTTCCCCGTCCCCGAAAAATGAGATTGAATTTTGCAAAAAACTAGTATAAAATCAAATTATCAGAACCTTCATGACTGGGAAAGGAGCCGTGTGCAGTCTATGTTATTTATCGGCATTGATCTCGGCACGTCTGCCTGCAAGCTGCTGCTTGTCGGGGAGGACGGTACGATCCAAAACGAAGTCACAAAGGAATATCCCCTCAGCTTCCCGCACCCCGGCTGGTCGGAGCAGAGGCCGGAGGACTGGTGGGACGCGGTCGTGACCGGCGTTCCGGAGCTGCTGCGCGGCTTTGATGCGAATGACGTCGCGGGTATCGGCTCCGGCGGGCAGATGCACGGGCTTGTCGCGCTGGATGAACACGATCACGTCATCCGCCCGGCCATTCTCTGGAACGACGGCAGAACGTTCAAAGAGGTGGATTATCTCAACAACGTCGTCGGCAAGGACAGGCTGTCAGAGCTGACGGCGAACATCGCTTTTGCGGGCTTTACGGCGCCGAAGCTCCTCTGGATGCGCGAAAACGAGCCGGAAAATTTCGAAAAAATCGCGAAGATCATGCTCCCGAAGGACTATCTGACGTACAAGCTCACCGGCGTTCACGCCTGCGATTATTCCGACGCTTCCGGTATGCTGCTGCTCGACGTGCAGCACAAGCGCTGGTCGCAGGAAATGCTGGAGATTTGCGGCGTTTCCGAACGCCAGATGCCGAAGCTGTTTGAGAGCTTCGAGGTCGTCGGCACGCTGACAAAAGAGGCGGCACAGACACTTGGCCTTCCGGAATCGGTCAAGGTCGTGGCCGGTGCAGGCGACAACGCTGCGGCGGCGGTCGGCACGGGTACGGTCGGCGCAGGCGGCTGCAATCTCTCGCTCGGCACGTCCGGGACGATCTTCATTTCGTCCGACAAATTTGGCGTCGACCCGAACAATGCGCTTCATGCCTTTGCGCACGCAGACGGCGGCTATCATCTGATGGGCTGTATGCTCTCTGCTGCCAGCTGCAACAAGTGGCTGTGCGAGGAAATCCTGAAAACGTCCGACTTCGCGGGCGAACAGAAGGATATTACGGATGAAAAGCTCGGCGAGAATCACGTGTACTTCCTGCCGTACCTCATGGGCGAGCGCAGCCCCATCAACGACACGAACGCAAGAGGCACGTTCACCGGCATGACGATGGACACGAGCCGATCCGACATGGTGCAGGCGGTTTTAGAGGGTGTGGCGTTCGCCATCCGGGATTCGTTTGAGGTCGCGAAGTCGCTCGGAATCGAGATCCCGCGCTCGAACATCTGCGGCGGCGGCGCGAAGAGCCCCCTGTGGCGCAAGATTTTCGCGAATGTCCTCGGCATTCCGCTCGACATGGTCAAGACCGAACAGGGGCCCGGCTACGGCGCGGCAATGCTTGCCATGGTCGGCTGTGGGAAATTCAAGACTGTGCAGGAAGCGGCGGACAAGCTCGTCGAGACCGCGTCTACCACCGAGCCGGATGCAGCGCTGACGGCAAAATACGAAGCCCGCTACCAGAGCTTCAAAAAGCTCTACCCCGCGCTGAAGGGGTTCTTCGCCGCGAAGGTATAAGGAGGAACTATGAAAATTTATTCCGTTTCCGATCCGGAGTTTCGGCCCTACGGCAAGGTTCTGACCGGCTTTGACACGGCTGCGCTGATCGCGGCGATGAAGACTGTCCCCATGCCGGAGAGCGGCACGGCCTATGAGCCGTCGATTTCCGCATTGGAGGAAAGCGGCATCTTTGATGCCATGCAGAATCGAGCCTACGGCGGGATGCCCATCCAGATCGGGATGTGCTGGGGCTACAACACAAAGCTGAACTGCCTCGAATATCATCGCGACAGCGAGGTCAACGCCGGCGAGACGGATTTCGTGCTGCTGCTGGCAAAGGAAGACGAGATCGAGGACGGCAGGCTTGACACCGCGAAGGTCAAAGCCTTCCGCGTCCCGGCGGGCGCGGCGGTCGAGGTCTACGGCACGACGCTCCACTACGCGCCGTGTCAGACGGAGAAGACCGGCTTCCGCGTCGCCGTCGTCCTGCCGAAGGGCACGAACACGGAAAAGCCCGCATTCGAGCCGCAGAGCGAAGAAGATACATGGATGACCGCCCGCAACAAGTGGCTGCTGGCCCATCCGGACTCCAGCGAAGCAAAAACCGGCGCGCACATCGGCCTGACCGGCAAGAATATCGATATTACCGAAAACTAAGGAGGAACTGTATCATGTTTGAAAACATCCCCAATGTCAAGCTCGGCCTCATCGCCGTCTCCCGCGACTGCTTCCCCAGAACGCTCTCGGAAATGCGCCGCGCGAATATCGCCAAGGCCTGTGAGGGCGGCGTGTACGAATGCCCCGTGACCGTCGAAAATGAAGCCGATATGCGCAAGGCCGTCGCCGACGTCAACGCGGCAGGCTGCAACGCCCTTGTCGTCTTCCTTGGCAACTTCGGCCCGGAGACGCCGGAAACGCTCATTGCCAGATATTTTGACGGCCCGTGTATGTTCGTGGCTGCCGCCGAGGGCGACGGCGACCTGATCAACGGCCGCGGCGATGCGTACTGCGGTATGCTGAACTGTTCGTATAACCTCGGTATGCGGCACCTCAAGGGCTACATCCCCGAATACCCGGTCGGCACCGCCGACGATATCGCCAAGATGATCGCGGACTTCATCCCCATCGCAAGAGCCGTTATCGGTGTCAAAAACCTCAAGATTATCACCTTTGGTCCGCGTCCGCAGGACTTCTTCGCCTGCAACGCGCCCATCAAGGGACTCTATGAACTCGGCGTGGAGATCGAGGAGAACTCCGAGCTGGATCTGCTCGTTTCCTACAAGGCCCATGCGGGCGATGCGCGCATTCCCGCCGTCTGCGAAGACATGAAAAAGGAAATGGGCGAGGGCAGATATTACGCCGATATGCTCGAGCGCATGGCGCAGTTTGAGCTGACGCTGCTCGACTGGGCAGAAAACCACAAGGGCGCGCGCAAATACGTCGCGTTCGCCGACAAGTGCTGGCCGGCGTTCCCGGAGCAGTTCGGCTTCGAGCCGTGCTATGTCAATTCCCGTCTGGCCTCGCGCGGCATCCCCGTGGCCTGCGAGGTCGATATCTACGGCGCGCTGTCGGAGTACATCGGCGCGTGCATCTCACACGATGCCGTGACGCTGCTGGACATCAATAACTCTGTCCCGGCCAGCCTGTTTGAGGCTGAGATCAAGGGCAAGTTTGACTATACGCTGACTGATACCTTCATGGGCTTCCACTGCGGCAACACGCCCGCCTGCAAGCTCTGCGCTGACCGCGCGGTCAAGTATCAGCTCATTCAGCACCGTCTGCTCGAACCGGCAGGCTCTGAGCCTGATTTTACCCGCGGCACGCTCGAGGCGGATCTTGCAGCAAGCCAGATCACGTTCTACCGCCTGCAGTGCGATTCCAACGGTGTGCTTCGCAGCTACATTGCAGAGGGTGAAATTCTGCCGGTACATACGGGGAGCTTCGGCGGCATCGGCATCTTCGTCATCCCGGAGATGGGCCGCTTCTACCGTCATGTGCTCATTCAGAAGCGCTACCCGCACCACGGCGCGGTCGCCTTCGGTCACTATGGCAAGCTCCTGTTCGAGGTCTTCAAGTTCCTCGGCGTGGGCGATATTGCCTACAACCAGCCGAAGTCCCTCCCGTATCCCACGGAGAACCCGTTCGCGTAAGAACCCGGAAGTAGTCAAGCCTCCGGCGGCCCCATCTTTTCCGCCTTGCCGGAAAAGATGGGGGAGAAAAGGGGCGCTGGGTTACGGTTTGGTGCGTTCTGCGGGTACAGTTCAGGCAAGTACCTGATTTTCGGTTGTTACGAACACACCAAATCACCCTACGGGCAATAAGGTACGCGCCGCCTGTTACGGTACTCCGAATTTGTGAGTAGCTGCGTTAGAATATCTGCGGTAAACTAGGGTGTATCTGAAAACTCCCAACGCACCCGGACAGCGGGCCTTTTTGCGGTGCGCCGCGTCATTTTTCCTTGAAATACGTCAGTATTCCTGCGAAAAAATGTCTTGCGCAACGCAAAAATCCCTCGCTGCCGGTCACATCATGAGTTTTCAGATACACCCTAGCTTTGCGTTCAAAATTTGCAGAGCAGCACGAATTTGCCGCAGAAGTTACGAATTTGCTGAAGATTTCCGTAAAAACAGTATATCAGAAAAGGCATACGGACTCTGCTGAGGGAGGCAGAGTCCGTATGCCTTTTATTTATTTGACAGACGCCGGGAGAGATCTCCCGGCGCCTGTACAGGAAAGGGTAGGAACGTGCTTAGAACATGGCCTTCATTGCCTCGTACAGGCCGTCGGCGTCCATGCCGTTGCGGGCGTAGAGGAATTCGGGGTTCGCGATCGGGACGAAGTAGTCCGGGCAGCCGCGGCTGACCAGCTTGCAGGCGATGCCTGCCTCTGCGATACACGAGCCGACCAGCTGGCCGAGACCGCCGAGCAGGTTGTGGTCCTGCGCCGCGACGACGCGGCCGGTCTTTGCGGCGTCAATGACGGCCTGCTTGTCGAGCGGCTTGATCGTGAACATATCGACGACGCGGATCTCCTTGCCCAGCTCATCGTGGATGCGCTTGGCGGCTTCCATGGCAAAGTGGACCATGATGCCGGTGCAGATGAACGCACCGTCGTCGCCCTCGCGCGGGATGAGCGCCTTGCCGATCTCATATTTCGTATCCTCGGGATACAGGGAGCTTGTGGCCTCGCGGCCAAGACGGATGTAGACAGGGGCGTTCAGCTCCATCGCCGCCTCCAGCAGCTTTGCGATCTGGAACGGGTCGCCCGGCTCGAGAACCGTCATGTTGTTGCAGGCAACCATGAGCGCGGAATCCTCCAGCGCGCAGTGCGTGCAGCCGGAAGCGCCGTTGGAATAGCCTGCGCCGTTGCCGATGATGACGACCGGCAGCTTGGAATAGCAGATATCGGTGCGCACCTGCTCATAGCAGCGCATGGACGCGAACGGTGCGAACGCGAAGGCCAGCGGGCGGAAGCCCTCGTGGGCAAGACCGGCGGAGACGCTCATCAGGTTCTGCTCGGCAATGCCGACGTTGTAGCAGCGGTCGGGATATTTTTCCTTGAACGCCTGAATGCGGGAGGAGGTATCGACGTCGGCGGTCAGAACGAGCATGTTGTCATACTCGCCGCCGAGCGTGGCCAGGCACTTGCCGACAGCGTCGCGTGCGCTGGTCATTATGGTCATGTTCAGGGTCATGTTCATTTCGCCCTGCAGCAGCTTGCCCTGCGCTTCACTCATGCTTCCGCACCCCACTTTCTTTCATATGCTTCGGTGATCTCGGCCTTTGCCTTGATCCAGTCGGCCTCGTTGACGCAGCCTGCGTGCCAGGAGACGTTGTTCTCCATGAAGCTGACGCCGTGGCCCTTGACGGTCTTGCCGATGATAACGGTCGGAACGTCGGAATCAGGCGCGGGCAGCGCGTCGATGGCGTCGAGGATGGCGTTCATGTCATGGCCGTCGATGGTGACGGTGTTCCAGCCGAACGCGCGCCATTTGTCTGCGAACGGTTCCAGTGCCATGTATTCCTCGGTCGGGCCGTCGAAGGACATGCCGTTGCGGTCGACGAAGACGACAAGATTGCCAAGTTTATACTGGTGGGCGTACATTGCCGCCTCCCAGATCGAGCCTTCGCCGCACTCGCCGTCGCCGACGACGGTGTACACGCGGCTGCTTGAGCCTTTGCGCTTCAGCGCGGTGGCCATGCCGCTGGCGACAGGGAAGCCGTGGCCGAGCGAACCGGTAGACACGTCGACATACGGGTTTGCGAGGTTGCACGAGTGCATGCCGAAGCGGCCAAAGTTGGTGGCGTATTCCTTGTAGATATCTCCGACATCATAGCAGCCGATGGCGGCCTGACTGAACGAGGTGACGGCTGCCGCGTGGCCCTTGGACAGGACGAAGCGGTCGCGGCCCTCCCAGTGTGGATCCTTGACGTCATAGTGCATTGCATACTGCCAGATGGCGGTCATCATATCGCAGACAGACAGGTCGCCGCCGATATGGATGAGCGTTTGATGTGCCAGATCCAGAAGCCGGATCTTCGTCGTCAGGGCAGCCTGCTCCATGCGATGGACTAAGGCTTTCTCTGCCATGTGAATAACTTCCTCCTTTTTAGCTGTGGATTGCGTTTTCTCCGGCCCAGCGGCGGAGCAGAGCGGTCTGCTCCGCGTCGGGATGGAATTTTGCGCAGTAGACGGTGCCGTCCTGCTTGTAATACAGGCGGGCGGCGCTTTTTGCGCTGCGTGCGGTCATCAGGAAGGTGCGTGAAACCGGGCCGAATCGCTTCTCGTCGTAGGCCTCTCCGGGTTCCAGCAGGCACAGCATTTCCTGCCTGCGGACGCGCTCATAGATCCGTGATTTCCTGTTCTGCACCCGTTCGAACGTCAGTGAGTCGTCCGGGAAGCGCAGCGCTTCGCGCGGGCGGGATTCGCTGCCGTCGATCAGCGTGTAGCAGAACGAACGGAAGTAAAAGTGATTCACAGCAGCCAGCAGCGCGGCCAGAAGCACGATGGCTGTGATCTGTAAAACGCGGAACAGCGTGGGGTTCAGATCGGCGTTGCGGAGATAGCTGTGGAGCGTCAGAACAACGACGACGGGCAGAAACGTCACGATCAGATCGTTGCTGTTTTTGCGCCGGAAGCGCTGGGATATGGACTGGTACATGGCGCACCTTCCTTTCCTTGCGGTGTGGACTTACTTTTCAGCGGTCGTCTGCTCCCACTGCGGGCGTTCGGCTGCGATCTTCGCGACAAGCTCGTCGAATTCCTTATAGCCGAGCTTGTACCAGAACAGGCAGATGAGGCAGATCAGGTTGAAAGCGGCGGGCATGATCCATTTCATGAGCTGCAGGCCCTCGATAACGGCGGGCGTCTGCGTCGGAGCGTTGGCGACATAGCCGGTCAGCGCAAGGATCAGCGGAGCGCCGGACGTGCCGATGGTGATGCCGACCTTGTTCCAGAACGAGGAGACGGTGTTGAGGAAGCCGTCCATGCGGATGCCCTTGGTCTGGTACTCGGTGACCTCGACGGTGTCGGGAACCATGCCGTAGATGATGGACATATTCGCGCCTGCGAAATACTGCAGAACGATGCCGAGTACGTACAGAAGCGTGACGTTGATGGTGTTGCGGAACAGGAAATACTGCGCGACGTACATCGCGACCTGCACAGCGTAGGTGATGGCGATGGCCTTGCCCTTATGCTTGAGCTTGTTGCACCAGAACTGGGAGGTGAAGCAGCCGAGCATGGAGGGGATGAGCGTGATGAGCGAGAAGGTCGCCATTGGGTTGACGTCGCCGAGGACGTACTTGAACCAGTAGATGTTGATCGTGCCTGCGCCGTACAGAGCGAAGCCCTGCGCCAGGAACAGGATGCAGACGATCATGAACTCGCGGTTCTTGAAGGAGATGGCCAGAGACTTGAAGATGCCGATCTTTTTGGGCGACGGCTGCGGCGGAACAACTTCCTTCTGGGACTTTGCGCAGAGGATCTGCATCGGGATGCAGAACACGGCGAAGCACACGGCCAGAATGAAATAGCCCATGTTGGGGTGCTTTGCGGACAGAACCGGCTCGCAGCGGGTGACGAGCTGCACCATGAGCGTGGAGCCGATGTAGGCGAACAGCAGACGCCAGGAGGCAAGAGAGCCGCGTTCGGCAGGATCCTGCGTGACGACGGAGTTCAAGGAGCCGTAGGTCAGGTTGACCATTGTGTAGAACAGAACGACGAGTGCGTACAAAATGACGACATATGCCGTCTTGACGCCGACGGCCCATTCCGGATGCGGCCAGAACAGCAGGGCTGTTGTGATGAACAGCGGAGCCGAGGCGAACATGATCCACGGACGGTAGCGGCCCCAGCGGGAGCGGGTGCGGTCAGCCAGATAGCCGACGATCGGGTCGTTGATCGCGTCCCAGAAGCGGCACAGCAGGAACATCAGAGAGACGGTCGCTGCGGGAATCAGGAAAGTGTCGGTGAGGTAGATTGCAAGGAAGGAGCTGATATAGGACCAGCTGAAGTTGTTTGCCGAGTCGATCATACCGAATGTGCATTTCTTCCATAACGGAAGCTTCACATAATATTGCTTGCTATCGTTTTCCATGCGTAATTTCCTTTCTCTTTCTGGAAAGCGGGTCTGCTTTCCGGGATGGGGGGGAATGCGCGCTGTTTATTCGACGTCAGGCGTAAACTGAACGAGGGACTTGATCGTCCGGCCGTTCATCTGGGCCTCAAACGCGTCTTCAAACGCTTCCGGCGTAAAGACGCAGTCCATTTCGAGAATCGGGTCCAGATCGAGCGTGTTGACCAGCGCGATGCTGCGCGGGAACGCATACGGAGACTGGAAAACGCCGCCGACGATGCGGATCTCCTTGAAGAAGGCGTTGAGCAGGTTCAGCTTGTAATCATAATCGTGCCGGTAGAGCGCGGCGAAGAATTCCAGCGTGCCGCCCTTGCCGACTAGCTCCTCGATGCCGTCGCAGGCGCGCCAGCTGCCGGAGGCCTCGATCACAACGTCAAAGCCGCGGCCGTCCGTGATCTTCATCGCCTCTTCCTTGCGGTCCTGATTGACCGGGTCGATGGTGTGTACGGCGCCCAGCTTCTTTGCCATCTCGCGCTTCATGGCGATCGGCTCGATGACGGTGATGTTCGTGCCGCCGGAGTGCAGCGCCAGCTGCGTCATGATCATGCCCATGGTGCCGCCGCCGGAGATGGCGACCGACTGGCCGGGCTTGATGCCGATGAGGTCGATGCCGTGCAGGCAGACGGAGATCGGCTCGATCAGCGCGCCCTTTTTCAGGCTGCACGTGTCGGCCAGCTTGTGTACGGACTGCTCGCGCACGACGATATAGTCCGAGAAGGCGGCGCTTGTGCCGGTCATGTTCTCGCAGAACTGCTCCTGGCCGTTGCGGCAGTAGTAGCAGCTTCCGCAGTGCTCATTGTAATAGTAGACGACGCGGTCGCCGACCTTCAGACCCTTACAGGTCGCTGCCGGGCCGAGCTCGGTGATCACGCCGGTCGCCTCGTGGCCGATGGGGGTACCCTCGTCTCCTTCAAACAGGAAGTCCAGCTCCGCACGCTTGAAATGCAGATCGGAGCCGCAGACGCCGCAGTAGGCCACCCGGATCTTGACCTCATCTGCGCGCTTGATCTCCGGTTCCGGCGCTTCGATCATTTTCAGCGTACCGTTTCCAAAATAACGAATGCTGCGCATAGTTGTGTTTCCTCCCTTTCGTCGATCAAGTGTATATGGGATTTTGCTGTTTCCATGATACCGAATCAACCGGTGCTTTGCGCTTTATATTTCAACCTTTTCCCACCCAAAAATACAATAGCGCGTCAAAATATGCCGGTGGTTTTTGTGCATATTCACAATTTTGCATACGACATTGTGAAAAATGCATGGTGGAAGTGCGAAAATTATACCTTGATGGTTTGAATTTTTGCATTGAATTGTCGGAAGTAAAAATAATATACATATTTGGGGTGAGATTCAGACAGAAACGGAGCAAATCCAACAAAAAGCTTGGCATTGCGCGCGTGCTGTGATAAAATATCTGACATCAGTAAAAAAGCAACGGGAGGCTGTCATGATTCAGGTCCTGATTATTTCATCCCTGTATTCGCAGACGCAGCATCTGCGCCGCATCCTTCTGGGGCAGGCCGGGCACATTCAACTGTGCGGAACGGCGGACAACAGTGTGCTCGGAATGTCGCTGATCGAGTCGCTGCACCCGGACGTTGTGATCATGCCGGTGCATATGACCTTCTGGAACCCGGAGGATCTTATCAATTATCTGCTCCCGCGCGGGATCTGCCCGCGCTTCGTCCTGCTGTCCGACGGGTCGGAGGCGGTCATTGAGGGCGCGGCTGCGGTCAAGGTGCAGCAGCTGCTGCCGGACGCCATGCCCTCGGATGCGATGCTCCTGCACGCGGTCGAGGAGGCCGGACGCCTGCAAAAGCACGAAACGGGCGCAGTCCGGCCCCCGGAAAACGAATATGTCCAGCACAGTCTGGAGGTCATGGAGCTGCTGATGGGCCTTGTGCCGGTCGGCACGGGGTCTGCGCAGCAGCAGTTCGGGCGGCTGCACGTGGGCAGCCAGGACTGCTGGATCCTGCTCGGCTCCCAGCCGGACGGGCAGCCGGGGCCAGGCCTTTCCTCCGACTATGCCGCGCTGGAATCGTTTTTTGCGGAGCTGACCGAGCTGCTCCGCCCGCTCGGAAACACGGATATCTGCATTTACCGCGACCAGAACCTGTGCATCCTGCTCGCCGGTGGGCAGGATGCGGAGCCGGACTGGGCGCTCTGGGCGGGGAAGATCAACGCACTGGCCGCGCATCACGCGCTCGGGCAGATGACCTTTGATATTTCCGACGTACCGCTGCCGCTGCCGCAGTGGCACAATCAGTGCCGCCAGCTGCTGGAGCTGCGCAAGCTGCGCTTTTTCTTCTCGCCGCTCTGCCTACAGCCGAAGATGGCGTTTTCCTACCGCGTGCCGGTCACACAGCAGCTGCTGCACGAAAAGCTTTCGGCGCTTTCGCTGAGTATGCAGGATGCGCGGCAGCTGGAGGCGCTTGCGATCCTGCGGGAGCTGCAGGACATGGTCAGCCACAGTATGTCGGATGAGGTCTGCTCGTTTGTCATGACGCAGCTGACGGTTCAGATGTATTCCCTCAGCAGCAGCTTCGGCGTCGATCCTGCACCGACCCCGCTGCTGGGCGCGCAGCGGCCTGCAACAGTCGAGGCCATGTTCACCATCTGCCGCGAACAGATGACCGCGCTGTTTTCCAGCATCCGCAATCTTCGCACGACGTCCAACAGCGCCATCGACGAGGTCTGCCGCTTCGTTGCGCAGAACCTTGCTGAGCCGCTGACGCTGACGGTCGCGGCGGAGTATGTCCATATGAACCCGGCCTATCTCAGCCGCGTGTTCAAAAAGGAGACAGGGCAGGCCTTCAACGCCTATGTGAGCGAGCAGCGCATCCGCCGCGCCAAGCAGCTGCTGCAGACGAAAGACCGCATCATCGATATCGCCGGAAACGTCGGCTTTGAAAACTCTAAATATTTCAGTCAGGTATTCAAAAGACGAACGGGCATGACGCCGCAGGAGTACCGCGCGGCCATGCAGAAGGAGGCAGAATTATGATCCGGTCGCTTCGGATGCAGCCGAACCGGAAGCTGTATTTCAAGGAGCTTCCCATGCCGCCCACGCCGGGGCCGGGCGAGGTGCAGGTCAGAATGGCGTTCGCGTCGATCTGCGGCTATGATATGATGATGCTGCGCGGAACCGCGGCGTATCCGCTGAACGGCTATCTCGGGCACGAGGGCTCCGGCGTCGTGACAGCGGTAGGCGAGAATGTCCGTGCGCTCCACCCGGGCGACCGCGTGACGATCAACCCGTATGAGCCCTGCGGCCTGTGTGACGCCTGCCGCAGCAACAGACCGGAATACTGTACGAACCCCAGCGTCGGCTATGCCGATCTGATGACGGAATATCTGAATATCCGCCAGCAGCAGGTCTTCCGCCTGCCGGAGCAGGTGAGCCTGCGGGCTGGAAGCCTGATCGAGCCGCTGATGATGGCCATGCACGCCGTAGGCAAAGCGCGGCTCGGCTACGGCAAGCGGGTCATTCTGCTCGGCTGCGGGGCCATGGGCCAGATCATCCTCAAGCTTGTGCGGCAGCACCCGGTCGGGCAGATCGTCGTGGTCGAGCCGGTCGCGGAAAAGCGGGAGGCGGCGCTTCGCTTCGGCGCGGACGTTGTGATCGACCCGAATACACAGAGCGTCGTGACCGAGGCGCTGACGCTGAGCGGCGGAATCGGCTACGACGCGGTCATCGAGGCCAGCGGCGACCGGAAATCGGCGGCGATCACCATGAATCTTGTCGCGCGCGGCGGCTCCGTCGTGTTTTTCGGGCTTTACGGGATGGACTATAATCTGGAGCTGAATCTGTTCACGCTCTACTGGAAGGACGCAACGCTCTCCGCCGTCTGCGTGCCGAGCGGACAGTTCCCGGCGGCCATCGCCATGGCCGGCCAGCTGAAGCTGGAGGAGGTCATTTCCCGCGAGCTGTCGTTTTCCAAGGGGATCGAGGCATTCCGCGAAAAATCCAGCGGCCGCGAGGCCAAGGTCATGCTGCGCTTTGAACAGGAGGGATCCATATGCTGACACTTGCACCATTTACATTCTGCGCCAATAACGTTCCGGGCACGGACCCGATCCGCGCCATGGACATGGCCCGCCGCTGCGGGTTCCATACGATCGAGCTGTCCGCCATCGACGGCATCAGCGAGCAGATCGTCGCAGAGCGCGTTTCACCGGAATACGTTATGCAGATCGAGCGGGAGCTGCAGAAGCGCGATCTGCAATGCACCGCGCTGTCGGCGCACTGCGACATGACGGACGAGGCGCAGTTCGCGCGTCTGCTGAAAAAGATCGAATTTGCCGGGCAGATCGGCGCGCAGCTCGTCAATACGCGCTGCGGCCCGAAGGCACGGTACGCCGTGTTTGAGGAGCACGTCAAGCGGGCGGCCGAGGCCGCTGACCGCTATGGCCTGCGGCTGGGGCTGGAATCCTACGGCGATATCGTCGGCCCGGCAAGCGAATGCGGCGGCGTGTTCGCGGAGCTGGATCTGCCGCACGTCCAATATACCTATGACCCGGGAAATACCTACCGCTTCTGCCGGGGCGAGATCCGGCTGGACGAGGATCTGCAGAACGCCTCCGTGCCGGTCGCGTATCTGCACATGAAGGACGGCAGCATCCACGACGGCTATATCTGGAACGAGCCGATCGGGCAGGGCGTGTTCCCATATCCGGCCATGCTTGCCGCGCTGGAACGGCAGGGCGGAACGCTTGGCTGCGCGCTGGAAATGCCTATGAGCTTCTGCGTCAGCGTGCGGGATCTGTCCTTCCGCTTCCTGGAGCCGTCGGACGAGCAGCTTTACGCACAGATCATGCAGTCGGTCGAATATGTAAAGACGCTTGCCCATGTAACAATGTAAAAAACAGCTGCCTGCAGGCCCGAAGCGCCGCAGGCAGCTGTTTTTATGGCTTTTAGGAATACAGCAGCTCTTTGACAGACTGATGCGCAGCGCCTTGCCCATGCGGGGCAGGCGCTGCGCATATCATTTTGTTCGTTATCCGTTCAGAACTCGCAGATGCGCGTGAGCAGGACGAGGCACTGCTCGAGCGTCATGTCCTTTTTCGGCTCAAAGCCCTTCGTTGTGCCGTTCATCAGATCATACTGCGTCATCATCGCGACGGCCTCTCTGGCCCAGTCGGAAATGGAGGCGCTGTCGGGATAGCGGTCGAGCATCGACATATCAGCCTCAAAGACCACGCTCGACTGCCGCAGAAGACGCAGCAGCACCGTCGCGGCCATCTGGCGCGTGACCCTGGAGGTCGTGTCAAAGCTGCCGTCGGCGTTCGGCTGCATTACGCCGAGCTGCTGCACAACGGCGACCGGATCGGATACGTCCTCGACCAGTCCGAGCGTCCGCGCGGTGTTCGCCGCGAGGCGGGCAAGGGCCTTGCGTGTAATGGCGGACTGATAGCTGCCGTCGGCCAGCATGGTGATGCCGTAGACGTCCGCGTGCGAGACAAGCTCCGCGGCCCAGCTGGACGGCGTTCCGGTAATGCTGGATATGCCGCTGCCCCATGCATAGATCGTGGATACGTCGTCGGATACGGGCTGCGGCTCCTCCGCCGCAGGCGCTGCGGCAACAGGCTCCGCTTCTCCGGCAGGCGCTGCGCGTCCGGCGCTGGAGCACATGGTATAGAAGGTATAGCACCCGCCGTCATAGGGGATCCTGCGGTTCACACCGGCCTTGCCGTCCCAGACCCAGTTCTGCTCGAACAGCGTGACGGTGCCGCCCGCTTCGTCGACGGATTTGACGATGGCATAGTGGTTGCCGTAGCGCTCCCGCGCCTCGGCGGAGGCATAGGCGATATCGCCGGGCTGCGGCGTGTATGTAACCTCGAACCAGTAGCCCGACGGGCTGGCAGCGGTGATATCGCCGCTGTTCGTGAACACGGTCACGCCGTAAACGGCGCTGTAGAACCGTTCGATCAGCTCGTTGCAGAACAGCGTCGTACCCGATTCATTATAAAGCGCGTCCACGCCGCAGAAGGTATCGGCGGCAAAGCTCTCGCCCACGATCGTGACGTAATCCAGATCAATGGTCGCCTCGGCGGCCAGCGCCGGTACGGCCAGCAGCGTCAGGCATAACATGACTGCCGCCAGACGGCGGAATTTCTTCTGCATACAAAATGCCCTCTTTCGTTCGATAAACTCTTCTTAAATTGTAACAGAATGTAACCAATAAGTCAACCATTTTTTTGCGCCCACTGGAAAACCTGCCTGCAGATGTGGTATAGTATAAAAAGTTCCGAACAATGGAGGCATTTGCTTGGAAAACTATTTTCATCTGAACATGGACCGGCGCGCGGTCAACCAGATCAGCGCGCTTGGTCTTGCGCACTGCGGCGACGCGGTGTTTGAGCTGCTGGTGCGGAGCTTCCTCTGTGCGTCCGGCAAGGCGCTGAACGGCAATCTGCACCGTGCGACGGTCGACCTCGTCTGCGCTCCGGCGCAGGCTGCGCGGGCCGAGCGTATGCTCCCGCTTCTGACAGAGGAGGAGCTGGCCTTTTACAAGCGCGGGCGCAACGCGCACGTGCATCAGGTGCCGAAAAACGCCACCTATGCGCAGTATGCCAGAGCCACGGGGCTGGAATGCCTGTTTGGCGCGTTATATCTCACCGGCCAGCTCGACCGGCTGAACGAGCTTTTTATCCTGACCATGGAGGAATCCCATGCCATTTGACGCATTTTTTCTCACGGCAGTCCGCCGTGAGCTGGAGGGCAGTCTGACCGGCTGCCGCATCGATAAGGTCCAGCAGCCGCAGCGCGACACGCTGATTCTGTCCATGCGCGGCGCGGCTGGCGGCGGACGGCTGCTGCTGACGGCCTCGCCCAATCATCCGCGCATCCACCTGACGAACGAGCCCGCCGAGAACCCGGCGCAGCCGCCCATGTTCTGTATGCTCCTGCGCAAGCACCTGACAGGGGGCCGTCTCGTGTCCATGCAGCAGCCGGAGATGGAGCGCCTGCTCGACCTCACCTTCGACTGCACCGACGAGATGGGCAGCCCCACGCGCAAGCACCTGATCCTGGAGATCATGGGCCGCAACTCCAACCTGATTTTAACGAGCGAGGACGGGCGCATTCTCGACTGCCTGCGCCGGGTCGACTTTGAAATGAGCGAAAAGCGGCAGGTCCTGCCGGGCCTTTACTACCATCTGCCGCCCACGCAGGGCAAGCGCGACCCGTTTGCCGTCACGGGAGAGGAGTTGGCCGCGCTTTTGTCTGCACAGACCGCGCCGAAGCGTCTTGACGGCTGGCTGCTGGATACCTTCGGCGGCCTCTCGCCGCTTGTGTGCCGGGAGCTTGCGTTCCGCCTGACGGGCGATCTGGATACCGCCCTGTCCGCGCTTTCGGTAGAAGAAAAAACAGCGCTGGCAGCGCGTCTGCTTGCCGCCTTCGCGCAGCTTCAGACCATGCCGCCGCAGCCCATGCTCCTGTATCGCGACGAGCGCCCGTGGGACTTTACCTGCCTGCCCGTGACGCAGTACGGCGATTTTATCCGGCAGAAGCCGTATGACTCGTTTTCGCAGCTGCTCGACCGGTTCTATGCCGCGCGCGACCGCGCTGAATCCATCCGGCAGTCATCGCAGGCCATCCGCAAAACCGTCTCCAATCTGCACGCACGCACGGCACGCAAGCTGGAGAACCAGCGTAAGGAGCTTGCCGCGACCCATGACCGCGAGCGCCTGCGGCAGCTCGGCGATATCCTCACGGCGAACCTCTACGCCATCAGGCGCGGCCAGACGAAGCTGCGCGCCGCTGACTTTTACGACCCGGACATGAAGGAGATCGAAATCACCCTCAACCCGGCCATTTCCCCACAGCAGAACGCGGCGAAATTCTATAAGGACTATCAGAAGGCCAAGAACGCCGAAAGAATTCTGACAGAACAGATCGCAAAGGGTGAGCAGGAGCTTGCGTATCTGGCAAGCGTCCTCGACGCGCTCACGCGTGCGGAATCCGCGCGGGATTTACAGGAGATTCGGGCGGAGCTTGTCTCCGGCGGCTATCTGCGCGAGACAGACCGCAAAAAGCGCATGAAGCTGCCGCCGAGCCGCCCCATGCGGTTCATGTCGTCTGACGATTTCCCGATTTTTGTCGGCCGCAGCAACCGGCAGAACGACGAGCTGACGACAAAGCTGGCGGCCAAAACGGACATCTGGCTGCACGTCCAGAAGATCCCCGGCAGCCACGTCATCATCGAAACGAACGGCCGGACGCCGCCCGATCGGACGGTGACGGAGGCGATGCAGCTTGCAGCGTATTATTCGCAGGCCCGCGACGGCCAGAACGTGCCGGTCGACTATACGCCGGTGAAATTTGTCAAAAAGCCTGCGGGCGCGAAGCCCGGCATGGTGATCTACACAACGTACCAGACCGCCGTCGTCACGCCGGACGCGGCGCTGTGCGAGCGGCTGAAGGAGAAGGAATGATGGAAGAGCGGCACTACGCATTTTTTCAGAACCGGGACTGCGAATATTTCCCCTGCCATGCGACAAAGCACCCGGAGGATTTCAACTGCCTGTTCTGCTACTGTCCGCTCTACGCGCTCGGACGCGGCTGCGGCGGCAATTTCCGCTATACGGAGAACGGGATAAAGGACTGCTCCGGCTGTCTGTTCCCGCACCGGAGGGAAAATTATGACCGTGTGACCGCCCGCTTTATGGAAATTGTCAAAAAAATGCAGGAAGGCGAGTGAAGTGCTGCCGGGTTCGGATTCTACTGCTTCTGGCTGTGCACCGCGAACTTTTCTCGCAAAAAACCGGCACTCTACTGCCCGTAGAGTGCCGGACTTCGTTTTGTAGACTGCTGGGAACGAACCCGGAGAGCGTTTTGGGGCAGGAATCGGGAGACTTTTTCCCGCCATGCGGCTACACTGGAGATACAAACAGGCAGGAGGGATCCCTATGAAAAATCTGAAGATCTTCGGCGACTCCATCATCAAGGGCGTCACCTATAACGGCCAGAGCTATCACCTGTGTCAGGAGCATGATTTCGACACGCTGCGTGCGCAGGGCGTCACCGTGGAAAACAACGCAAAAATGGGCGCGACCATCGACGCGGGACTGAAGCAGCTTGACCGGAAGCTCGGGACCTGTGACGGCGATACGACGGTGCTGTTCTGCTTCGGCGGCAACGACTGCGATTACGACTGGAAGGCCATCTCGGAGGATCCGGACGGCGAGCATCTGCCGCACACGCCGTCGGAGAAGTTCATCGACCAATACTGCACCGCCATCCGCAAGGCGCAGAGCGCGGGCGCCCGCGTGGCCATGACGAGCCTGCCGCCGCTGGAGCAGGAGCGGTATTTCTCCTTTATCACCAGAGGGCTGAGCGCGGAAAATATTCTGCACTGGCTGGGTGACACGGATCATTTGTACCGCTGGCAGGAATATTACAATTCCATGGTCGCGCAGCTGAGCCGTGCATTCGGCTGCAGGCTGGTCGATCTGCGCACAGAGTTCCTCAAAAGCCGCGTCTTCCCGACCCTCATCGGCGCAGACGGCATCCACCCCACGCAGGCCGGTCACGACCTCATCCACCACACCGTCCAGTCTGCGCTGGCGTATTGACCGGCGCACCGGAGAGCAAAAGCCGCCTCTTCTTATCGTGCAGCGCATGGTAAGAAGAGACGGTATTTTTGAAGAACATGACGTGGGGCTTCGCTGCAAGATCCGGATGAAGCGGAGAACAGCGCCTGGCAGAGAAGCTTTGCGCCGCGCGCTTTGGCCTTGGGGCGATACGGACAGACGGCTGGGCTGCACTTCCCCGGAAATTACAAATTGTTTCCGCAAGTTCACATAATCACAAAAAGAGCGCATTTTGATGGAGGAAACGGGCAAAACATATTCAAAATAAGCAAAACTGTCCATTGACGAATGCGGCAGAATCCGCTATTATGGTGACGCTGGGACTGCGATTGCGATCTCCCAGAAGGAGGAACTATGAAAAAGCTGATTCTCGTGCTGGCCGCGGCGCTGGCGCTTTCGCTGCTGTGCAGCTGTGCAAAGCCGCTTCCGGAGGAGCCTGTACAGGCTGACCCGGAGCCGGAAGCGCCCGCTGAGGTACACGTCACGACCTTTACTGCCGATATTCTTTCATCCGGCGGCGGTACGCTGACGGTCCGCCCCGCAGACAAAGACTCGTCGTTCGGTTCTGCGGACACGGTCACGGTCGCGCTGGCCGACGGGCTTGTCCCCACCGGCGCGGACGGCTGGCCCATTTCTGTGTCCGAGCTGACGCAGGCGCTTCAGGTGGATATCACGTATCTCGGCGGCGTTGAAACGTCTGACCCGCCGCAGGTGCTGGCGGTCGCCATACGCGTCGTCCCGTCGGAGGAGCCGGTCGAGGACACGACGAATACGGTCACAGACCCGCAGCCGGTCGAGCCAGTCCCGTCTGAGCCTGAGGCGGAGCCGTTTGCCCCGGTCGAGCTTCCTGCGCAGGATCCGGTTCCGGCTGAGATCCCCTATGACGGCATCACGCTTTACGGCTTCCAGAGCATCCGCACCGAGATCGTCCGCAGCGGCGAGGCAGATCTGGACGGCTGCGGCACGCCCGAGACGGTGCAGCTGCTGCGCATCTGGGATCAATATGACCAGCAGTCGTTTGTGCTGCGCATTCAGAAGGGGTCGGACGTGTTCGACACCGGCTTTGAGGAGCCGGATGTGTCCTATCCCGCCAGCTTCAACGCACACATCTGGCTGGCTGATCTGGACGCGGACGGCTATCCGGAGGTCTATTTCAACGGCAATATGAACGGGGATCAGTATGTGCTGAATGTCTGGTCGATGAAGACCGGGACGCCGGAGCTGATCCCGTTTGAGGACCAGATCTATTTGGAGGCCGCGATCATCGGCGTCTCCGATAACAGCCTCCAGCTTGAGAGCACGCAGAATGTGCTCGGCTCCTACAGCGCCATCCGCGCCTATGCCCTGCACGACGATGTGCTGACGCCGCTGGGCGATGAGTGGCAGATCGTTCCCGCGAATACGAGCTATTCCCGCCTGTCCGTTGTGCGGGATATTCCCGTCACGCTGGACGACGGCACGGAGTCCGTCTTCGGCCCCGGCACGGTTTTGCAGGTCACGGGAACGGACGGCAAGAGTTTCGTCGACGTGATCACAAGCGACGGCGTGACCGGACGCATCGCAATCGAGCAGCCCGCGGGGGACTGGCAGTGGTATATTGACGGCGAATCGGAGCTGGAATACTTCGAGCTGGTTCCGTACGTCGGATAAATCAGCGGTTCTGACCGCTTGCGGTTTTTGGAAGATTCCTGTATAATCAAAAAGGGCGCTGCGGGATCCCGCAGCGCCCTTTTGAAACTGGTTGGTTTGGTTGTTTGTGTAAAAGCGGCCGGTCATGCTGCCATCGCATCCGCTCCTTTCGGTGTGAGATGTTGATTAAATATCAATCTGTAATTTATTATACACTAAATTGTAACTATTTCAAGGCTTCAAATCTGAAGAATCTGTGAAGAATGGAGAATTGAGCTATGGGAGAGGAAAATAAGAACTGGTTCGCCCGCCACCGCACGGCGGTGTTCGGCATTGCGGTCGCAGTGCTGATTTTAAATCTTGTGGTGCTGGTCGCGGTACCGACGCAGACGCCGGTCGAGCTTTCCCAGACCGTCACGGAATACGCGCTGGCCGACGAGGCATTTGCACAGGCGCACACGCTCACGCTCACCGGCACGCTGACGAAAAGCGTGCTGCACAGCAATCTGTTTCACGGGACGCTGACGATCTCCGGCCTTGACGGTATGGAGGAGCCGTATACGCTGACGCTCACGCGTGAGGACGGCGCATGGCACGGTCTGTCCGGCGAGGCATCCATCCTCTTTTCTGCCGGAAAGGAGATGGACACACTTCTGATCGTGCTGCAGGGCAGTCAGGACGTGGGTGCGGATGTGCACTTTCTTGCACCCGGCGCTGCCAGCCGCAGTGCGGCTCTGACTCGGTTGTATACTTATTATCCGGCGTATCGCACAAAATAAAACGCATATTTTTGTGCGTTTTGTTCAAACCACCCCTTGAATTTTTCTGCCCCAGCGCGTATACTGCTGCTGTAATCGAAAGTCAAAGTAAAAAATTGCATGGGAGGCAATGAACATGAAACTCAAGAACATCAAAGAAGTCGAAGAATTCCGCAAGGTCATCCACGCCTGCGCTGGCGACGTGTACCTCAAGAGCCAGGACGGCGACGTGTTCAATCTCAAGAGCGCGCTGAGCGAGTACATCGCCCTCGGCCAGCTTCTGAGCGAGCAGGGCGACAACCTCGAGCTGTTTGCCGACCGCCGCGAGGACGAGGCCCGGCTCATCAATTTCCTCGCCGAGCTGGATAAGGAAAACGAAAACGCGTGACCGCAGCTTTCAGACATAGCGCCGCCGCTGCTCCCAATGGAGCAGCGGCGGTTCTTTTTATGAAGAGAAGGGACGGAGCACAACCCCGCAATCCAGCGAAGCGGTCACGGGGTTGAACGAAGAAAGACCTTTGCTGTCGAGATGGACGCGCCCTAAGCGGCGATCTGACATACAAAGGTCATTTCTGAGTGGTGCCGGTGGCGGGGCTCGAACCCGCACGGTTGTTACGCCGAGGGATTTTAAGTCCCTTGTGTCTGCCATTCCACCACACCGGCAGGTGGGAATATTTTAGCACTGAATGGCGGGCGCGTCAAGGATAGAAATCGGGGCTGGGGCGGAAGAATGGGCGGAAGTCCGGTTTTTGGGACAGTATGACGTTCGGGCGGATAGAAAATTTCGCCGATTCTTTGTATGTTCTGCCATATTGCAAAAATGGAACAAATGTTTTAATATACAAATACTGCCTCATACATCAGCTGCCGGAAGAACGGAACGGAATTTTAGGAGTGGATGCAGAATGACGAAACACCGAGCAGACAGACAGGACGCATGGGAAACGGCGGACGAGCGGATCGTCCGGCTGTTTGCGGCGCTGAGCCGGGAGGAAAAACAGCAGTTTCTTACTTTTTTTGAAAACGCTCTAAAAACGCGATCATGGCCTGCTTCAGATCATCGTCAGCATGGGAAAGCAGCTCCCTGAGCTGTGCGTCGAGCGGGTCCTCCTCACCGGACGGTGCGCCGGTGGGGAGCATTTTTTTATCCGTCGCGCCGGTGAGGTAGGCGGGCGTTGTGCCGAGGGCGGCGGCGACGATCTGGAGCTGGTCGGCGCTGGGCTCGGATTTGCCGGCCTTCCAGTCCTGGCAGACGGTCGGCGTGCGGCCGATGCGGCGGGCGATGGACGCCTTGGTCACGCCCGTCTCGCGGATCAGCGCTTCGAATCTGCTATAAATAAACAAAACAGACACCTCGCATTTGTGCAAAATAGAGAATCAAATAAAAATGCGACATACCTCCCTTGACAATCGCATATAAATGCGATACACTCAGGGGGCAGGTGCGGAGAGCGCTGCGGGCCGGAAGCAAACAGGCCCGTGGGCCAGGGAATCAGAGGGAGCGGCGCCGCAGCCGGAGATTCATACAGATTTATTGTATCCGGCGCGGCGCGTTTTGTCAACTGCGTATCGCATAAAAATATGATTTCGGGAGGTGTGGGAGGATGATGCGCGGCTGTGTCTGCCGGTGGTGCGGCGAGGCTGTCACGGAGGCGGACGAGCGGTATGAGGCGATGGACGGCACGGCGGTGCACGCGGAATGCATGGAGGCGCTTTTGCTGGAGACGGTGGGGGTGGAGGCACTGGCGGAGCGCATGGGGTATGAACACAGACGGGAGGTGGAGATGGATGCAGAACGGAGAGAAGGGCTTTGAGCCGGTATGGTGCCCGTTTTACCGGGAGGACAGCGGCAGGAGCATTTACTGCGAGGGAATCACGGACGAGAGCTTTCTGCGGCTGACGTTCGCTTCGGGGCGGGCGAAGCGGCAGCAGATGGAGATCTTCTGCCGGACGAAAAACTGCGAGAAATGCGAGCTATATACGGCCATCAACGCGAGGTATGCGGATGACTGAGGAAAAGGGCGGAAAGGCACGCCGGGATCCCATTGAAAAGGCGTCCGGAAATCTGGAAAAGGCGCTGGAAACGATCTCGAAGCGGCTGCTGGAGCAGATCAAAGACGGCGAAACGCCGAGCAGGGAGCTGGGCGAGCTGGCAAAGGTGATGAAGCAGGCGGTCGAGATCCGGCAGGAGCTGCAGGAGGAGCACGGCGGGCAGGAGACGGGCGTGCGCGTGGTATTTGAGCGGGAAGCGGAGGAATTTTCGGAATGACGGAGCTGCGGATCGGCGCGCCGAATGAGAAGCAGAGGCGGTTTTTACTGGACCGGCACCGGCACATCGCCTATGGCGGGGCCAGAGGCGGCGGGAAGAGCTGGGCTGTGCGCACAAAGGCGAAGCTGCTGGCGCTGCGGTATGCGGGGATCAAGCTTTTGGTCGTGCGCAGGACGCTGCGGGAGCTGCAGAACAACCATATCGACCCGCTGCGGCAGGAGCTGGCGGGGATCGCGAAATATAAGGCGGCGGACAAGCGGTTCGAATTTCCAAACGGGTCGACGATCACGTTCGGCTACTGCGCGTGCGACGGCGATATGGGGCAGTATCAGGGCGCGGAATACGACGTGGTGTTTCTCGACGAGGCCGGGCAGCTGCAAAAGGCGTGGATCGACGCGATCAATGCCTGCGTGCGCGGGACAAACGGGCTGCCGAAGCGGACGTACTACACGCTGAACCCCGGCGGGCCGGGGCACGGATATTTTAAACGGCTGTTCATCGACCGCCGGTTCGAGGCGGGAGAGGAGCCGGAGAATTACAGCTTTGTGCAGGCGCTGGTGACGGACAACCGGGCGCTGATGCGGCAGCAGCCGGAGTATCTGAAGCAGCTGGAAACGCTGCCGCCGAAGCTGCGCGAGGCGTGGCTGTATGGGTCGTGGGACGTGTATGAGGGGCAGTTTTTTGAGGACTTCCGCGACGTGCCGGAACACTATGAGGACCGGCAGTGGACGCACGTGATCGAGCCGTTTGCGCCGGACAAGGGGTGGACGGTCTGCCGGAGCTATGACTTCGGGTATGGAAAGCCGTTTTCCTGTGCGTGGTGGGCGGTCGATTACGACGGCGTGATCTACCGCATTCTGGAGCTTTACGGCTGTACGAGGACGCCGAACGAGGGCGTCAAGTGGACGCCGGACCGGCAGTTTGCCGAGATCAGGCGGATTGAGACGGAGCATCCGTGGCTCAAGGGCCGGGAGATCACGGGCGTGGCGGACCCGGCGATCTGGGACGCCTCGCGCGGGGAAAGCGTGGCGCAGACGGCGGCGCGGTACGGCGTGTATTTTACGCCGGGCGACAACGAGCGCATCGCGGGCTGGATGCAGTGCCATTACCGGCTGCAGTTCGATGAGAACGGGTACCCGCGTATGTATGTGTTCAAAAATTGCAGGGCGTTTATCCGGACGGTGCCGCTGATGCTGTATTCACAGACGCGGCCGGAGGATCTGGACACGGCGATGGAGGATCATGTGTGCGACGAATGGCGGTATTTCTGTATGTCGCGGCCGGTGAAGCCAATGATGCAGGCGCAGACGGCGGCGGTCTGGTCAGACCCGCTGAATCAAATCAGAAGCTAGGAGGAAGCAATGGAGGTACGGACAACAGGCGTTCCCGTCATTGGGGCGCGGGAGCTGCGGCGGGCGGCGGATATTCTGCGCCGCTACAAGCAGGGCAAGCAGAATCTGGAACGGCGCATCATCGCCGACGAGGACTGGTGGAAGCTGCGGCAGTGGCGGCAGTTTTCGGATAAGGGAAACCCGAATGACGACCGACCCGCGTCCGGGTGGCTGTTCAACGTCATCATGGGCAAGCACGCGGATGCGGTCGCGGCCTATCCGGGGCCGGTCATCCGACCGCGCGAGCCGGACGACCGGCAGGAGGCGCAGATGCTCTCGTCGATCATTCCGTGCATTCTGGAGCAGAACGATTTTGAAGAGGTCTACTCCGATACCTGCTGGCAGAAGATGAAGCAGGGTACAGGCGTGTGGGGCGTGTACTGGGATCAGGAGAAGCTTGGCGGACTGGGAGATATTTCGATTCGGCCCGTGAATGTGCTGAATCTGTTCTGGGAGCCGGGCGTGACGGATATCCAGAAGTCGCAGAACGTGTTCTATCTGGAGCTGGAGGACAACGAGACGCTGCTGGCGGCGTATCCGCAGCTGGCGGGGAAGCTCGGCGGGAGCAGCGCGGTGCTTTCGCGGTACCGGACGGACGATGCGGTCGATCTTTCAGAGAAGACGCTGGTGGTGGACTGGTATTACAAGAAGCGTGTGGGCGGCAGGACGGTGCTGCACTACTGCAAGTATGTGGGCGAAACGGTCCTGTACGCGACGGAGAACGACACGTTCATGCCGTCGGTCACGCGGGAGGCGCGGGACCCGGAGACGGGCGAGACGGTTCTGGTGCAGACGCCGGTGCGTGCGCCCGCGTGTGAGCGGGGGCTGTATGACGACGGGGAGTATCCGTTCATCTTTGACCGGCTGTTTCCCATCGAGGGCTCGATCTGCGGGTACGGCTACATTGACATCGGCAAGGGCGCGCAGGAGCAGATCGACCGGATGGATCAGGCCATCGTGAAGAACACGATCATGGCGGCGACACCGAGGTGGTTCCGCCGCTCGGACGGGTCGGTCAACGAGCAGGAGTATGCGGACTGGACAAAGCCGTTTGTGCACGTGGACGGGAATCTGGGGCAGGATTCTCTGCAGCAGGTGCAGGTCAATATGCTGCCGGGCATCTGCGTGCAGGTGCTGAACAACAAGATCGAGGAGCTCAAATGGACGACGGGCAACACGGACGTGACGAACGGACAGGTTTCGTCCGGCGTGACGGCGGCCTCGGCCATTGCGGCTTTGCAGGAGGCGTCCGGGCGCAGCTCACGCGCGTCGACGCAGTCGGCGTACCGGGCCTATGCGCGGCTCATCCGCATGGTGATCGAGCGCATCCGGCAGTTTTATGATCTGCCGCGCAGGTTCCGCATTGCGGGTCTGAGCGGGGCGGAGGAATTTGTGTCCTACTGCAATGCGCGGCTGAAGGCGCAGAGCATGGGGCCGGAGGCGCTCATGCGGACGCCGGTGTTCGATGTGACGGTCACGGCACAGAAGCACACGGCGTATACGAAGCTGGCGCAGAATGAGCTGGCGCTGCAGTTTTTCCAGCTGGGCTTTTTCCGGCCGGAGATGGAGCAGCAGGCGCTGGCGTGCCTCGACATGATGGATTTTGACGGCAAGCAGCAGATCTTGCAGAAGCTCCGTTCGGGTGCGGATGCGGCGGCGTGGCAGCGGATGGCGCTGACGCTGGCGGGACGGTATGAGCCGGAGCTGTACGAGCGGCTGGCAGGACAGCCCTCGCCGGAGGCTCCGGGGACGGTTCGGACGGCGAAAAAGCAGGACGCGGAACCGGCCAGAGTGCAGCAGGCGCGAAAACGCGCCGGAGAGGCGGCACAGCCGGGATGATCGAGGTATGGCTGGACAGAACGGCGCTGACGGTGCGCGGCCACGCGGGTTTTTCGCGGTACGGCAGCGATATCGTCTGTGCGGCGGCGTCGATGCTGGCGTTTGCGCTGGCGGAGGCGGTGCAGGCGGCGGGGATGAAAACGCCGCCGGTGATCGAATCGGGCTGCGGACGCTTCCGGCTGGAGGCGTTCGCGGACGGACAGGAGCAGGCGCGGCTGGACGGGATGTTTGAGACGGTTCGCGCGGGATACCGGCTGCTTTCGGCGCGGTATCCGGAGCATGTGCGGGTTTTGGGTGAACGTGACCCTGAAAATATGATGCAGAGACCCGAGCGTCGCCCGCTTGAAGGGCAGAAGGAGGAAAAGGATGAAAAACTTTGATTGGCTGCAGGCATTTGCGATGGAGCAGCAGGAGCAGCCGGAGCCGGGCGTATCGGCGGACGCCGCGCCGCAGGATGAGCAGGAGCGCGCAGAGGCGTTCCGGGCGCTCATCCAGGGACCGTATAAGAAGGACTATGACAGGCAGGTGCAGATGATCGTGCGCGAACGGCTGAAAAACTGCGCGAGAAGTGAGCAGGTGCTGAAGTCTCTGGGGCCGGCACTGGAAAAGACCTTCGGCGTAGATGCGGCACAGCTCACGCCGGAACAGGCGGAGCGGCTGGCCGCGTGCGCACCGGAGGGGAAAGTCCCCGTGACAAAAGAGCAGCGCGAAGAGGCGATGCGGCAGGGGTATGAGGCGCTCCGCGAGCAGTTTGCGGCGGTGCGCGAGGCGTATCCGGGCGCGCAGCTGCACGAGGAGCTGGAAAGCCCCGTGTTCATGCGCCTTGTCATGCGCGGCGTGGATGCCAGAAGCGCTTACGAGCTGACACATTTACGGGAGCTTCGTGCAGGCGCGATGGCATACGGCGCAAGACGCGCACGCGAGGAGCTGACGGCGGCCATGCAGGCGGGTTACCTCCGCCCGCGCGAGAGCGGCATGGCCCCGGCAGCGGGCGGCGCATTTGCCGAGAGTCCGGAGCACTGGTCCAGACAGACGAGAGAGGAACTGAAGGCGCGGGCCAGACGGGGCGAGACCGTCCGGCTCTGAGAAAAGGAGAGATTTTAATGAATCTGAAGCAGGAACTGAATTTGCAGCTGTTTGCCGACGCGGGTACGCTGGTGAACGCCAGCGGCAATTACGTGAACGCGTATTCCGGTGAGACGAGCGCGTTCCCGGATGGCGGCGGTATGACGGCGTCCATGAAGACGTTTTACGACACGGAGCTGCTGGAAAACGCGCGTCCGGAGCTCATCCACACGCAGTTTGCACGCAAGCAGGCGCTGCCTGCCGGACGCGGCAAGACCGTGGAATGGCGCAAGTGGAACACGCTTGAGGACGCGGGCGCGCTGACCGAGGGTGTCATTCCGACAGGCCAGAAGTTTGGCCAGAGCGCTGTGACGCAGGCCATCACGCAGTACGGCACGTATGTGTCCGTGTCCGACCAGCTGGAGCTGCACGCCATTGACGACGTGATTCTGGGTGCGGCGGAGGAGCTGGGCGCGTCCGCCGGTACGACGCAGGATAAGCTGGTGCGCAATGTCGCCGCAGCGGGCACAAATGTGCAGTACTGCGACAAGGTCGGCACGAACGGCGCACATACCGCCGTGACCAGCCGCGCAGGTCTGGACACCACCGCGAAGCTGACACCGGACGAGGTCAACAAGGCCGTGACGCTGCTCAAAAAGCTCAAGGCCCCGAAGATCGACGGCAAGTACATTGCCATCATCCACCCGTCCGTGGCATACGATCTGCGCTCGTCCGAGGCATGGATCGAGGCGCACAAGTATGCGGGCCTGACGGAGCTGTTTACCGGCGAGATCGGCGAGCTGCATGGCGTGCGCTTCATCGAGACGACCGAGGCCAAGATCTTTAACGGCGAGGGCTGCCCGGTCAAGACGGCGGCGGACGAATCCAAGGGTACGCCTGCGGAGTATTACAGCGTCTATGCGACGCTGTTTCTCGGCAAGGACGCCTACGGCATGATCGACCCCGAGGGCGGTAATCTGGAGATGATCATCAAGGATAAGGGCCAGGTCGGCGGGCCGCTCAACCAGTTCTCGACGCTGGGCTACAAGTTCTCCAGCGCGGCGAAGATCCTGTATGAGGATCGCATGGTGCGTGTGGAGAGCTGCGGCGCGTACTCTGCCGAGGACGAGGCAAACTGAGGAAACAAGATGGAGACCGGCGCAAGCCGGTCTCCGGAAAAGACGGGACAGGAAGGGAGAATTGTCATGGAAAATGCATTTGCAAGTATGAAGACGATCACGCTGCCGCGTGCGTGCGGCACGGAGCAGCAGTCGGTGTTTGTCTGCGTCAACGGACGCACGTTTCAGGTGCCGCGCGGCAAGGCGGTCGAGGTGCCGGAGCCGGTGTATGAGGTGCTGGAAAACGCAAGACGGCAGTTGGAGGCGGCACGGAAGCTCGAGGATGAGCTGGCCGCCGGCTGAGGGCTGCGGACAGAAGAAAGGAGGCGGGGCGCATGACCATCCGCGAGGTGCTTGAGACGGTCGACCGGCTCAAGCCCAACCAGTATGGGAGCGCGGACAAGCTGCGCTGGCTGTCGGAGCTGGACGGAGCGGTGTACCGCGAGATCCTGACGCAGCATGAGACGCAGACGGCGGCGTTCGCGGGCTATACGCCGGAGGCGGATCTGGACGGGACGGTGCTTCTGATCGAGTGGCCGTATGACGAAATTTACCGGTGGTATCTGGAGATGAAGATCGACGACGCCAACGGGGAGATGACGAAGTACAACAATTCCGCCGCCAAGTACAATATGTACTATCAGGCGTACCAGAACGCGTACAACCGGGCGCATCTGCCGAAGAGCGAAGCGGCGTATATCAAGCTGTAGGGGGGATAGCGGGATGTTTTATCCAAAGCTGACGGAGCAGCGGCAGCAGACGCTGACGACCGAGGCGTTTCTCGGCTATGACCACGATCTGAAGCTTTCTGACGGGGAATTCTACGACATGGAGAATCTGACGTCGGACTGCTATCCGCTGCTTGCGCCGAGAGTGCGGCGGGGGACGGTGCAGGCGCTTTCCGGAGTGCAGGCAATCTGCGCGCGGGACAGGCTGTGCTGGGTGCAGAATCAGGTTTTGCATATCAACGGCGCGTCGATGGAGGCGTATATGCCGTCGGTGAACATCAAGGCGGGAGAAAAGCAGCTCGTGTCCATGGGCGCGTATCTGTGTATCTTCCCAGACGGAATTTACTTCAACACGGAGGATTATTCCGACAACGGGTACATGGGGCATGAGAATACGGTCGACGCGGCGGAAACGCCGATCAGCGTGTCGCTGTGTCTTGCGGACGGGCAGGCGCTGACACTGAGCTTCTCGCAGGCGGCGCAGCCGGAAAGCCCGTCGAACGGGCAGTATTGGCTGGACACGTCGGGGAGTCTGCACACCATCAAGCAGTGGGCCGAGGCCTCGGGGCAGTGGGTGTCCGTGCCGACGGTGTATGTGAAGCTGGCGGCGAACGGCATCGGCAAGGGCTTCAAACAGTATGACGGCATTGAGATCTCCGGGCTTTCCGGGAACGAGCAGCTCAAAAAGCTGAACGGCAGCCAGATTTTATACGGCGCAGACGAGAGTTCTATCGTCATCGTGGGGCTGATCGACCAGGCAGCGGAGGTCACGAGCGGGACGGTGAAGACGGCCCGGCGCGTGCCGGATATGGACTTTATCACCGAATGCGGCAACCGGCTCTGGGGCTGCAAGTACGGTGTGGCAGACGGGAAGACGGTGAACGAGCTTTACTGCTGCAAGCTTGGCGATTTTAAAAACTGGGCGTGCTATCAGGGGGTGGCGACGGATTCGTGGCGGGCCAGCTGCGGCACGGACGGAAAGTGGACGGGCGCGGCGACGCTGGCGGGAAGTCCGGTGTTTTTCAAGGAGGACTGCTTCCACCGGGTCTATCCGTCGGCGGCGGGCGCGCATCAGGTCGTGGTGCAGAAGTGTGCGGGTGTGCAGAACGGGTCGGCGAAAAGCCTCGTGGTGGTGGACGACCGGCTGTATTACAAGTCGCGCATGGGCGTGTGCGTGTACGACGGGAGCCTGCCGCAGGAGATCGGCGGCTGCTTCGGCACGGTGCTGTATGCCAACGCGGCCGCGGGCGGTGTGCGCGGGAAATACTTCATCAGCATGGAGGATGCGGCGCACAGCTGGTCGCTGTTCGTCTACGACACGCGCAAGGGTCTGTGGCACCGGGAGGACAGCACGCACGCAAGCGAGTTTGCGCGGGTCGGCGACGAGCTGTATTTCCTTGAAAATGGAACGCTCAGGACCGTTTACGGCACAGCCGGGACGAAGGACGGGCCGGTCGGGTGGATGGCGGAGACGGGGATCATGACGTATGGCTTTGTCGGAAAGAAATACGTCTCCCGCATCAATCTGCGGATGCAGCTGCCGAAGGGGTCGAGCGTCGATTTCTGGGTGCAGTATGATTCGGACGGCGTGTGGCGGCACTGCGGGCACATTGAAGGCCGGGGGCTGCGGACGTTCCTGCTGCCGATCCGGCCCGCGCGGTGCGACCATCTGAAATTCCGGCTGACGGGAAAGGGCGAGATGAAGCTGTTCAGTCTGGCGAGAGTGTTGGAGGGCGGAAGCGATGCGTAGAACGCTCTGTAGGGGCGGGCGGCTCTGCCCGCCCGATGGATTGTGCGCAAACGAAAAGAGGGCGGACAGAGTCGTCCGCCCCTACAACGCACGGAAGGAGGTGCAGAGGACATGGGCAGCCTGACGCTTGCATACCCGTCCATTACGGGCAGGACGGCGCAGGAGCAGCTGGAGAGTATGCGGCGGTATCTGTGTTCCGTGACAGAGCAGCTGAATCTGGCGGACTGGTCGGCGAAGGCGGCGCTGACGGAGATCGCACAGGTCATTGACGCGGACGGGCTTCCGGAGGAGGAAAAGAAGACCACGCTTTCCGGCTATGCTGCTTTAAAGTCCCTCATCATCAAGACGGCGGATTTTGCGGCGGCGAATTCGGAGGTCTGGTCGGCGAAGCTTGCGGGGAATTATGTCGCGGCGTCGGACTTCGGGACGTATCTGGAAAAGACGCAGCTGACGATCGAGGGCAATTCCGTCGGGATCAAACAGCTGTATGATTACACGGCGGGCGTGAACAACGCGTTTTCCGTGAATGCGCAGCAGTATATCAAGACGGGGCTGCTGTATTACAACGACGTGACGCCGGTGTATGGCGTGGGCGTGGGCAATATCGAGACGACCGTAACAGACGGCGGCGGAAGGATCGTCGACCGGACGAAAAACGAACTGCTGACCGTGACGCCGAAACGCATTTCCTTCTGGCAGGAGGGGATGGAGGTTGCGTATCTGTCGGAGAAGAAGCTGCATTTCCCGTCCGGAACACTGGAGGCGTACAACGCGAAGCTGACCGGGACGATCACGGCGGCGGCAGGCTCGGCCTTTGGGCCGTGGACGATCTCGGACGGGAGCATCTACCGCGTGGAAAACGTGTTCGGCAGCAGCACGGGTATGTATTTTGGGACGGGCGGCCTCTCCGTATCAGACCGGTTTCAGGTGGACGCGAACGGATATCTGACGTGCTCCGGCGCGACGATCTCCGGCGCGATCAGGGCGACGAGCCTGAATGTGACGGGCGCAAGCATCACGGGGCTTACGGTCGATGCGGCGAGTGTGACGGGCAATCTGTCCGCGTCGCGCATCAACGGCGGCATTCTGGATTTCAACAACTTTTCGGTCGATCACCTGTCGGCAAACGACATTACAACGGGGCTTTTATCGGCGGATTATATCAAGCTGGGCGGCGATATGGCGGTATACGATGCGCTGAACAGCGGTACCGTCGGCGGGTGGCTCGGCTATACGACGGGCGCTTACGGCGGTGCGGGGATCCATATGCAGAGTGGGCTTGGCGAGGTCGTGGCGACGGCAAGCGGCGCGAAGCTCTGCTACGGCGGCAATACGCTCTCCGTCACGGAGGGCGGCGCGCAGACGAACTGCCGAACGGCGGTAGGCGGCGATCTGGTCGTGAGCGGCAGCACGGCGCCGTCTGTTGACGGCGCGGGATCGCTCGGGTTTTCCGATTACCGGTGGTCGGTCGTGTACGCGCAGACGGGCACGATCACTACATCTGATCGGGAGAAGAAGACGGACATTTCGTATGCGCTGGAACGCTATGACGCGCTGTTTGAGAAGCTGCGTCCGGCAAGCTACCGGCTGAAAAGCGGCACGTCCGGCAGGACGCACACGGGGCTTGTCGCGCAGGATGTGGAGCAGGCGTTGCGGGCGTGTGGCCTGACGGGGCAGGACTTCGCGGCCTTTGTGAAAACGCAGAGGGAAGACGGCGGCGCGGACTACGGCCTGCGCTATGAGGAGCTGATCGCCCTGTGCATCCGGCAGATCCAGATGCTGCGGGAAAGAGTGAGGAAATTGGAGGAAACGGCATGAGTAAGCTTTCGAATGCGATCGGCGCGCTGCGTATGGGGCTGGTGGAGGCGATCAACGCCTCCGGGCTTCCGCCGTGCGTCGTCGGAATGGTGCTCGATCAGGTGCGCACGCAGGTGCAGCTGCTCGAAGCGCAGGAGGACGCGGAAACAGAGGAGAAAAAGGAGGAGGACAATGGCGCTTTACAGAGTGCAGGGTAACGGAAAGGCTCCGGCAGGGCTGCAGGCGGGCGACGAGGTCGTGACGGGCGGCGGCACGTACCGCATTCTCGGCGTAAACGCAGACGGCAGCTACCGCAGCTCGCTCAGCAACAAATATCAGACGATCTATAACTATCGCGGCAGCTACGGGACGCCTTCTGCCGGTCAGACAGACGCGGCGCAGGTCAGAACGCCCGGCTATACGCCGTCCGGCGCGGCAAGCGAGGCGAAGGCGGCGCTGGACCGGGTGCTGTCGGAAAAGCCCGGCAGCTATACGTCCCGGTGGGACAGCGAGCTGGACGCGCTTTATGACCAGATCGCGAACCGGAAGGCGTTTTCCTACGATCTGGGGGCAGACCCGATGTACCGGCAGTACCGGGAGCAGTACCAGAGCGCGGGACGGCTGGCAATGGAGAACACAATGGGTGCGGCGGCAGCGCTCACGGGCGGCTATGGCTCAAGCTACAGCCAGCAGGCGGGGCAGCAGTCGTACAACGCGTATCTGCAGAAGCTCAACGAGGTCGTGCCGGAGCTCTACGCGCAGGCGCGCAGTCAGTATGACCGCGAGGGCTCGGCGCTTTCCGAGCGCTATGCGCTCATCAGCAGCCGTGAAAAGAGCGACTATGACCGCTACCGCGACCAGGTGTCGGATTATTACGCGGCACTGTCCGACGCGCGCGGCGCGTATCAGAGCGAGGCGCAGCGCAGCGAGAATCTGGCGCTGCAGTACGCGAAGCTGGCGAACGACAATTACTGGAACGAGCTGAACTATCGCTCCGACCGGGAGGACGCGGCGAACGCGCAGTACTGGAAGCAGCTCGCCTACGCGGACAAGCAGGCTGCGGCGGCAGAAAAGGCGGCGCAGGCCCGGCAGAAGGCGGCGCAGGCGGGTACGGCGAAGGACAAGCAGACAAAGCGCTCGTCTTCCCTTGCCAGAGGCAGAGGCGAAAAGCGCGGCAGAACGGCGCCCGGCACGGCGCGCCGCGATGAGATCAACTGAAAAGGCCGGAAGGAGGAGAACAGATGACAAAGCTTCCGGGCGCAAAGCCAAGCCCGCGCATTGCGGGCGGTGTGCTGCGCTGGTATGCGGGCGATACGTTTTCCGTGACGCTGGCGCTGGAGCTGCGCGATCAGGACGGCGATCCGGTCACGGTCGGCGCGTCCGACAGTCTGACGGTCAGCTTTTTTGACGCGTCGCACGCGCCGGTGCATACGTTTCAGTTTGACCGCATGACAGGCGGGCAGGCAACGCTGACGTTTGACGATACGGTCAGCGCAAAATTTCCGAAGGGTGCGTATTTCTATGACATTTTGTATACGCACGGCGACAAAACAACGCTTGCGCGGGACAACCGCGCGGCGGCAGAGTGAGGTGCGGATATGCGGGTAGAGATTCCGAATACGATCACAGCAACCATTGGCGGACTGATCTCCAGAGGCGTGAAGGCGGTTGAGGTCACGGACGGGGGACGGCTCGTCTTCACGCTGACGGACGGCAGCACCGTCGATGTTGGAAGCGTCGTGGGGCCGCAGGGCGAGAAGGGCAGCACCGGCGCGCAGGGCCCGAAGGGCGATACCGGCGCGCAAGGCCCAAAAGGCGAGACGGGTGCACAGGGGCCAAAAGGCGAAACAGGCGCGCAAGGGCCAAAGGGTGAAACAGGCGCGCAGGGTGAGAAGGGCGACACCGGCGCACAGGGTTCGAAGGGCGACACCGGCGCACAGGGCCCAAAGGGCGACCCCGGCGAACGCGGCCCGAAGGGGGAAACCGGCGTACAGGGTCCGAAGGGCGAGACTGGCGCGGGCTTTCTCGTGAAGGGGTATTATGAGACGGCCTCCGCGCTGGAAGCGTCCGTACAGGAACCAATGGCAGGCGATGCCTATGGCGTCGGTGTGTCGGAACCGTATGACATTTATATTTTCGACGGCGTAACAGAGAGCTGGATCAACAATGGGCCGCTTCAGGGCGCAAGGGGCGAAAAGGGAGACAAGGGCGACCCCGGCGCGGACGGTGCGCCCGGAAAGGACGGCGCACAGGGCCCGGCGGGCGCGGACGGTACGCCGGGGCAGGATGGCACAACGTTCACGCCGTCTGTTTCTGCAGCCGGTGTTCTCAGCTGGACGAACGACGGCGGGAAGCAGAACCCGGCCAGCGTCAGCATCAGAGGCCCGGCGGGGACACCCGGGCAGGATGGGGCTGCCGGGCCGGCAGGTGCGGACGGTGCGCCGGGACAGGACGGCACGACCTTTACGCCCCATGTTTCCGCAGCCGGTGTTCTCAGCTGGACGAACGACGGCGGAAAACAGAACCCGGCCAGCGTCAGTATTAAAGGCCCGGCGGGCGCAGCAGGCAAAGACCCGGAGCCGTTTTATGTGACCTGCACGCTGTCGGGGCAGGATGTGTACGACGAGGGTGCTACACATGATAAGTCATTCGCTGAGATCCTTGCCGCCCATCAGGCAGGGCGGCCATGCCGTGCAATTTTGACGCTGGCCGGGAGCACTGGTGATGATACCGTGCTGCTTCCGCTGGCGGAGCTGAACGCGAACGCCACTGACGGGTATGTGAAATTTGCGCTGACAGAAATGACGCAGGGCGATACGCCGGAAGAGCTGAGGGTCTGCTATGCGTGGATCCATTCGACGGACGCCGCAGAGGGCTTCTGGGGAACCAGATATACGCTGTCCGGCGATGAGACTTTCCTGCCGGATGTGACGGCCTCCGACAACGGAAAGTTCCTGCGGGTGTCCAATGGCGCATGGACAGCAGTGACGATCACGAACGCGAATGGAGGCAGCTTCTGATGGCGGAATTTTTGACATTTGACACCGACCTCACGGCGGTCGCGAACGCGATCAGAGCCAAGGGAGGCACATCCGCGCAGCTGATCTATCCGTCTGGCTTCGTGTCGGCAATTCAAGCGATCCAGACCGGTATTACGCCGAAGTTGGTCGTCACAACGACACCAGGGGCTGCGATCACAGCGACGCCTGCAGAAGGTTTCAAGGTGGTAAAGGGAACCGCCGGTGCTGACGGAATGTGTACGCTGGAGTTGCCAAAGGCGGGCACATGGCACGTGACGGCAATGGCAAACAGTGTAAGTAACAGCCAGAACATCGTAATTGGAACACAGAATATGCTTCTGCCGCTATATCACGATACCTTTGCCGACAATACATGGGAAGAGATCATCGCGGTGTGCAGGACCGGGATCGCCCCGGACAGCTGGGCCGTGGGCGACAGCAAGACCATGAACATCGGCGGGACGGCCTATCAGGTCGATATCATCGGCAAGAATCATGACGAGTATGCGGACGGCTCCGGCACGGCTCCGCTGACGTTCCAGCTGCATGATTGTTACAGCGAAGCAAAGCAGATGTACAGCACCAACCTGAGCGGTCTCGGCTGGAAGAACACCGATATGCGCCTGACCTATCTGCCTGCGATTCTGGCGCTGATGCCGGCGGAGGTGCAGAACGGCATCCACGCGGTAAACAAGAAGACATCTGAGGGGGGCAACAGCACGACGATTGAGACAGTATCGGACACGCTGTTCCTGCTCAGCGAGGTGGAGATTTTCGGGACTGCAAGTTCTTCCGTAGCCGGGGAAGGAAGCCAGTACGACTATTACAAGGCAGGCAACCCGAAGATCAAGAAGAGAGAAGGCGTTGACGAGTTCTGGTGGGAACGGTCGTCAGCCAGCGGCGGTATGTTTTGCAGAGTCAGAGCAAACGGCCAGGCGGGCGCGTCCAATGCCTCAAACAGCCTCGGCGTAAGCTTTGCGTTCTGCTTCTGAAGGGAGGAAGCGTATGGAATATCTGAAGGTAAACGGAACGGAGTACTCTGCGCACTTCTGCGGAAAGCAGATCGACCGCGACTGGGATGGCCGCGCGTCGAAAACCGTCACGCTTGCCATGCCGTATGCACAGGCTGTGCAGCTGTTTGTGGATGGGCTGCGCTGGGGCATCGTCCGGCGTGAGGCCGACGCAGATGACGCGGCGCAGGAGCAGGACTGCTCCGGCTACTGCGTCGCAGGCCCGATCACAGACAACCGGGACGGGACGCTCAGTATTAAAATGGGCAGCTATACGCAGCTGGAGCAGGCGCTGCGGGAGCTGGAGGAGGCGCTGGCATGACGAGACTGGAACGGGAAACGCTTGCACGGATCAGGGAGCGTCTGGCGATCTTCGACCCCGGCGCGGCGAAGAAGCTGGCGGCCCTGCTGCCGGTGCTCAGGCGCTTCGCACAGAGCTACGCGGCGCTCGGGCCGGCAGCGAAAAAGACCATCGAGGCGCTGCTGCCGGAGCTGGCGGCGCTGCTGGAGGCGGCGGAAGGAGCGATGCAATGAGTGCGGAGCAGACGGGCGCATTCTTCGCGCTTGTAAGCGTGTGCAGCGGGCTTGGTTCCGTGCTGAGTCTGCTGCTGCTTCTGGCAAAGCCGGTGCGCGAGCGGCTGTTCGGCCTCAGCGCGATCCGGGAAGGGCAGCGCTGTATGCTGCGCGCGGATATGCTGGCGGCATATTATAAGCATAGGGAAGAAAAAACCATCCGGCAGTATGAATATGAGAATTTTCTCTATGAATACAAGGCGTATAAGGCGCTGCACGGCAATTCGTTCATCGAGCGCATTGCCCGCGAGGTCGCCGAATGGGAGATCGTGACATAGGCACAGGTACAGGAAAGGAGCTTTGGAGGTATGGAACAGTTTTTGAAGCGCATCGAAAATCTGCTGACGGTCAAGTCGATCGTGACGCTGGCGCTGACGGCGGTGTTCGCCTGTCAGGCGGTCAGGGGCGAGGTCAGCCAGGACTTTATGATGATCTATACGACGGTCATCGCGTTTTATTTCGGGACGCAGGCGCAGAAGCTGCAGAGCGGCGCGGAGACACGGCATGACGACGGCGCATCCGAGTAATTACACGAAGGGCCGCAGCGCACCCATCGAGTTTCTTGTGCTGCACTACACGGCCGGGCGCAACGACTCCGCCGCGGCGGGACTCAAATATTTTGAGTCCCCGCGCGGGGCCTCGGCCCACTATTTTGTCGACCGGAACGGCTGGCTGCAGTCGGTCAGCGACGAGGATACGGCATGGTCGGTCGGCACGGCGGGCGTTTATACGCAGAAGCACCCGCGCTGCCGCAACGGCAACTCGATCTCCATCGAGATGTGCTGCCGGTATGACGCGGGGCGCTACTGGCTGGAGGACGCGGTCGTGGCGAACGCGGCGCTGCTGACAAGAAGGCTGATGCGCAAGTACGGCATTCCGATCGAAAACGTGCTGCGGCATTATGACGTGGTCAGCAAGCGGTGCCCCGCAATGTGGGTGGACGACGAGAACGCGTGGTTCGCGTTCAAACGGCAGGTCATGGAGGTGATGGAGATGACGAAGGAAGAGCTGCTTTCTCTGAAGGGAACGGGCGACCATCCGTCCGACTGGGCGCTGCAGGCGGCACAGTGGGCCAAGGAGAACGGCATTTTTACCGGCGACAGCGCGGGCAACTTCGGCTGGCAGCAGCCGGTCACGCGCGAGGCCGTGGCGAAGCTGCTGTACGAATACGATCAGGCACGTAACGTTGACAGCGGCGCGGCGGACATGGTAAAATAAGCGGGAAGAAGGAACACGCGGAAAGGGGGGAGGCGGATGCTGGAGATTCTGCTGATCAGTGCGGGCGCGGTATTGGAGACGCTGTTCATCATGCGCTCTTATAAGCGGCGCGATGCGTCGTCTGTCGTGCTCAAGACCATGGCGTCGGTGGTGTTCGTGCTGCTGGGGCTGCTGGAGCTGCGGCGGATGGGGCCGAGTTTGTACGGATGGTATGTCGTGGCGGGACTGACGCTCGGAATGCTGGGCGATCTGCTTCTGGCGCTGCGGTTTTTGTCGGAAAAGCTGCACCGGCTGTTCTTCGCTGCTGGCTCCGTGTCGTTTTTTCTGGGCCATATCGTGTATATTCTCGCGATCCTGGCGCTCTGCCCGGCGGCGTGGCTGTACGCGATCCCCATCGCGGTGGTGGCGCTGGGCGCGGCCTGCTTCTACGCATACGCCAAGGAGGTGCGCGCGGGCAAAATTACGCCGCTCGGCGTGCTTTATATCGGCGGCGTTTTGTTCATGACGGCCTGCGCGGCGACGGGCGCGTTTATCGAGTCCAACCGGGCGCTGTTCCTGTTCTTTGTCGGCGGCATCTGCTTCTCGACGAGCGATAATATGCTGGTCGTGCTCTCCTTCGGCAAAAACGACAGCCCCTACCGCAACGCGGTTCTGCACGTGCTGTACTATATGGCGCAGATCTTTATCGCGCTGACGATCAAGTTTGTGTAAAGCAGCGCATTCGAAGCAAGAAACGGGGCTGTTTCGCGGCAGCCCCGTTGACAGTCCGCCATGCCTGCGTATAATAAGCAAAGCATATTGCATGATGCACATCACGCAATATGCTTGACAGAAAAATAAAAACGTCAGACGCAGTGCGATCCGATCAGGCCGGTTTGCGCTGCGTCTGTTGTTTTCGGGCCGGAAGCGATTGCAGAAAGGTCTTGCCGCGCGTGCTGGCTGGGAAATCAGGTGCAGGGACCATGCAGATACGAAAAATATGTCTGACTGCAGCAGTGACTGCGATCATTCTGTCCGCTGCTGCGGCGATCTGCCGCAGCTCCGCGTAACGCTCCCGGTCATATTGGTCCTTCCCATATTGCAGCCCGGCCTGCGCGATATCGTCCGTGTGGGAAAAGGCGGTGATGAGCGGCTGCATAACGCCGAAGGACAGCACAATGACCGACAGGAACGTCTCAGCAGACAGCGCGCCGCGCATGGAGAGCAGGCACCCGACCGGCAGAATGCCGAGCAGCGTCGACGGCAGGATCGCCATGCCCGCGCCGGTGCGTGAGGTCAGGGGCTATTGTGAATCTATGGGCGAGGATCTGGATGATTTCGAGTCCGATGTGGGCGCGAATTACAAGCTGCGCTATGAGGTGCAGGAAATCAATACGGCTTCCGAGGGCAAAATGAGCACCCTGACTCTGCTGCAGAGCGACTGCTTTTTGACAGACTGACAAAAAATCGATGCAGAAAGGCGGATTTTTGGGGCGAATCTGCCATTGACATTTGCTGGCCCGCTGTATATAATGACCCCAGAAATCAGGAAAGGAGCCGACACGCGATGAAACAGCTGTTTACCACCGCTATGATGATGCCCATGTGCATGCGCTGCATGTGCATGTTTTCGCGTACTCAAAAATCGGCTCGCTTTGTTTCATAAATTTCCATATTGGCAGTCAAACCGCCAATGCCGGAGCTGAGAAACGATGTGAGTTTCCCGGCTCTTTTTATTTGTCTCAGAAAACCTATTAAAACACTGTGGAAGGGGATTTCCCATGATCGAGCTGAAACACCTCGGCAAAATCTATTCCTCGGCCTCCGGCAGCGTGGAAGCGCTGAAGGATGTGAACCTGACCATCGCGGACGGCGAGATCTTCGGTATCATCGGCCTGTCCGGCGCGGGCAAATCGACGCTGGTGCGCTGCATCAACCTGCTCGAACGTCCGACCTCCGGCGAGGTCTGGGTCGACGGGCAGAACCTGACGGCGCTCAGCGAGAAGGCGCTTTTACAGGTACGCCGGCAGATCGGCATGATCTTCCAGAGCTTCAACCTGCTTGAGCAGCGGTCGGTCCTGCGCAACGTCTGCTTCCCGCTTGAAATTTCCGGCACGCCGAAGGCGGAGGCAAAGAAGCGCGCGGAGGAGCTGCTGAAGGTCGTGGGCCTTGCCGACAAGGCTGCAAGCTTCCCCTCGCAGCTGTCCGGCGGACAGAAGCAGCGCGTGGCCATCGCCCGTGCGCTGGCGACCAATCCCCGGTACCTGCTGTGCGACGAGGCGACCAGCGCACTCGACCCCAACACGACGCGCTCCATTCTGGAGCTGCTGCGCGAGATCAACAAGACGCTCGGCGTGACGATCATTGTCATCACGCACGAGATGAAGGTCATCGACCAGATCTGCGACCGCGTGGCCGTCATCGATAAAAGCTGCATCGCCGAGGAGGGCCGCGTGGCGGACGTGTTCACAAACCCGAAGTCCGATATTGCGCGCGAGCTTGTGCTCCCGCAGGAGCGCCCGGTGCTCGATCCCACGACCGGCGGGCGGAAGCTCCGCCTGATCTTCAACGGCGAGGATACGCAGAAGCCTGTCATTTCCGAAATGATCCTGGCCTGCCGCGTGCCGGTGAACGTGCTGTTCGCCGATACGAAATCCGTCGAGGGCGCGGCCTACGGCCATATGATCCTCGAGCTGCCGAACGACGAGCACGACGCGGAAAAGGTCGTCAGCTGGCTGAAAAACAGCGGACTGACGTGGAAGGAGGAGCGGTAAATGGCTACCGAATATTTCGTAAAGCTCTGGGATAACAACATTATCCAGCTGGGCATCTGGCAGACGGTCTACATGACCGCGCTCACCACGATCTTCGCGTATCTCATCGGCCTGCCGCTGGGCGTCATTCTCTGGGCGACGGACAAGGACGGCCTGCACCCCAACAAGGGCGTCAACACCGTGCTCGGCTTTATCGTGAACTTCTTCCGCTCCATCCCGGCAGTCATTCTCATGGTTGCCATGATCCCGGCGGCGAAGCTGCTGCTCGGCACCTCGACCGGCAACGGCGCGGTCATCGTCACATTGATCATCGCCGCCGCGCCGTATGTGGCGCGCATGGTCGAGTCCTCTTTGAAGGAGGTTCCCGCAGGCGTGATCGAGGCCGCACAGGCCATGGGCTGCACGAACCTTCAGATCATCTGGCATGTGCTGCTGCCGGAGGCAAAGCCGTCGCTCATCTCCGGATGCGTCATTTCGACTGTCACCATTCTCAGCTACACGGCGCTGGCCGCGACGCTGGGCGGCACGGGTCTTGGACAGATCGCCATCATCCACGGCCACCAGAGAAGCCAGAAGCTCGTCGTCTGGGTCTGCGTGCTGCTGATCGTCGTGATCGTCCAGCTCATCCAGATCGTGGGCACCACTGTCGTTCGGAAGACCGATAAGCGCGCCCGCTGAAAGGAGCGTCCCATGAGACTGATTTTTGAGCGGCTGCTCCGCATCAACTGGCGATGCGGCCGAATGTGACCGAAGCCATCCGCACGTTAAAAACGAACTGACTCTTTCAAACTTCTAAAAATAACAAAAGGAGATTTTATCATGAAAAAGGTACTTGCAATCGTTCTTTCCGCTCTGCTGCTCGTCGCCGCGCTTGTCGGCTGCGCTTCCAAGAGCGAACCCGCTTCCAACGACAACAATGCTTCCGCCGATACCGCCGCTTCCACCGACGGCAAGCTCGAAACGCTGAAGGTCGGCGCTTCCTCCACCCCGCACGCTGAAATTCTCGAGCAGGTCAAGGACGCGCTGGCTGCCGAGGGCTATGACCTCCAGATCGTGATCTATGACGACTATGTGCTGCCGAACCAGTCTCTGGCTGACGGCTCGCTCGACGCAAACTACTTCCAGCATACCCCGTATCTGAACAGCTTCAACGCCTCCAACGGTACCGATCTCGTCTCCGCAGCCAAGATCCACTATGAGCCGTTCGGCCTCTACGGCAATGGTGTTTCCTCTGTTGCGGATATTGCCGCCGACGCAACCATCCTGATCCCCGCCGACGACTCCAACGAGACGCGTGCTCTGCTCCTGCTGGCGCAGGAAGGCCTCATTGAGCTGCCCGCCGATGCTTCCGCCGAAAAGGGCGTGACCACGCTGGATATCGTCGACGCGAAGGGCCATGACGTGCAGCCGCTGCAGGCCGATACCGTCCCCGCACAGCTGGCGAACTCCAACCCCGGCACCGTGGCCGTCATCAACGGCAACTATGCGCTGCAGGCAGGCCTCCACGCCGCTGACGCGCTCGCGATCGAAGATGCCTCCGGCGACGCGGCCCAGACCTACGCCAACATCATTGCCTGCCGCGCAGGCGAAGAAAACAGCGCCAAGATCCAGGCGCTCGTCAAGGCGCTCCAGTCCGACGCTGTGAAGGAATACATCGAAAAGACCTACAACGGCGCTGTTGTTGCGATCTTCTGATCCTAACGCATTTCCGCCCGGCTCCGATTTGGAGCCGGGCGGTTTCTCGTTTTGGGGCAGCGGTATCAACGGCCCTTGGAACAGGCGCAGCAAAGGCTGGCTCTATTCCAGCGCCTCGTACAGCGGGCGCAGCTCTTCGAGCTTGGTGAGACTGCAGGAGGCGTTCCATGCCATGAAGCCGCCGGTAAGCCCCTCTTCCCGCAGCGCGCGGATCTCGTCGCCGATCTCCTGCACGCCGTATTCGTTATAGGGCGGCTGGATGGCGTTATAGGCCTGGATCCAGGTGCGGTCGACTGCGGGCGTAGGCGTTTCGGCCTGCCGCTTGGCGGCGGACTCTGCCCAGTCGAGCAGCGTCTCATATGGATGCTCCCACGGGCGGTAGGCCCCGTTGCGGGCAAAATGGTCGGGGTACGGCATGCCGGAAATCACGTCAACAACATTGCTGATCGCGGGCCAATACTGGCCGTAGGCCGTGACATAGTTGCCGCTCGTCTCACCAAAGACATCCGCGCCGACGTAGACACCGTATTCGTGCAGAATATCCGTGGCATACATCAAAAAGCGCTGGATGGCCTGCGCCTTTGTCTCGCCGTACTCGTTGCGGAAGTCGATATCGCCCGAGGCTTCGTATTGGTCCGTATTGTCCGGGAAGCGGACATAGTCGAACTGGATCTCGTTAAAACCCATGGTCTGCACTGCGTCGATAGCCAGCGCGACCTTATACTCCCAGACATAGCGGCAGAAGGCACTCGGCCAGTAGCTGGCTGCGACATACAGCGACTCGCCGGAGCCGTCGGCAATGGCGTACTCGGGATGATCCTGGCAGAAGAAGGAGTCGTTGAAGGTTGTCAGACGGCCGATCACATAGAATCCTGCGTCCTTGATTTTCTGAATGACTGCCTGATAATCTGCGACGGAGTTTTGGGCGTACTGATACGCCGTGGGGGAATATTCCTCGTACACAGGCGAATCGTAGCCGATGGACGTGCCATCCATGATGTTGACGACGAAGGCGTTGATCTTCGTCGATTTTGCGTATTCGATGTACTTGTCGATATCTTTTAAAATTGCCGGGTCGCAGGTAAGATAAATTGCGTAGCACGGGTTCGGCATTTTGTTGTCTTCAAAGCTTGCCTTCGTGCGTGGGAAATAATCAAGGCTTTCCGCGTCGCCGCCGCCCCATTTGTCGCCGCGTCCGGCATGGATGGCGTAGACGCCGAAGCGGTCATAGACGTCGTTGGCCTCCTCCTGCACGGTTGAGACGTACTGGCCGCTGATGTAGCCTGTCTGGCCCTGATAGGAGACCTGATACAGATCGACGACGCCGTCGGTCGTGCCCTCATAGCTCAGAACCTGCAGCTCCGTTCCCTTTTCGACCAGCGTGCCGAGCTCGAGCGTGTTTTTGTCCAGACGGAGGTTCTGCGGCGTGCGGACATAGACGACCTTCTCTGCGATCACGGCGGAGGGGTCCTGTGTCAGGTTTTCCTCGGAGACATAGCCGCAGTCCAGCGTGGAGAAATAGGTCAGATAGTACCGGACGCCGTCGCGCTCGACAGAGCGGTCGGTCGAATACGTGATCTGCATCCCGCGCGCGACCGTTCCGGCCTCGGAAAGCTCCTCGGTATAATACGGGACCTGCGTCGTGATGGCGCAGATAAAGCCCGACTCATAGCGCGGCGTCTCGTCCTGCGTCGTCTCCGGCGCAGACGCTTCCTTGGGCGCGGCCCCGGCGATCACGCAGACGAACAGGATCAGCGCGATCATAATCAGGACCGTGATCATCACGCCCCAGGTGTGCTCGCGCAAAAACCGCTTCAGCTGCGCCAGCCTCTTTGCGCGCAGCTTCTGCTTTGCCGTGGCGGGCATTCGCTTTGTTCTGCGTAGTTTCATATACACTCCCAAGCGTCCGCGCAGCGGCGGGCGCTGTTTATCAAGATAAGGGCATTATACTACATTTTGATCAGGATTTCTACCTTTTTTGGAATATCGTCCCTGATCTAGCCTGAATTTTCCCGCTTATTTTGCGTTTTTCCTCCACTTTGCGAAAAATCTCTTTTTTCTTCGACACGCATATGATAGGATAAGAGGCAAGATATCCTGTTCAAAGTGAGGCCATATTTATGCTTGGAGTTCTTGTCAACGCGCTTGCCATTCTCGCCGGAGGCTCGGTCGGGCTGCTGGCAAAGAAGGGCATCCCGGAAAAAATCACAAACGCGATCATGACCGCGATCGCGCTCTGCGTGCTCTATATCGGCGTCAGCGGGATGCTGAAGGGCGAAAATACGCTCGTGCTGATCGTGTCAATGGTGCTCGGCACCGCCGTGGGGACGCTTCTGGATCTCGACGGGCGCATTGAGCGCCTCGGCGGCAGGATCGAGCGCCGCTTCCAGCGCGGCGGGAAGCGGACCCCCATCGCCGAGGGCTTTGTGACGGCGTCGCTCCTGTTCTGCGTGGGCGCGATGGCGATCCTCGGCAGTTTCAACGCCGGTCTGAAGCAGGACTATGAGCTGCTGTTCACAAAATCCCTGCTCGACGGCATTTCGTCTTGTATGCTGTCCGTCTCGCTGGGGCTGGGCGTGCTGTTTTCCTCCGTGCCCGTGTTCGTGTATCAGGGGTTGCTTGCCCTTCTGGCGCACGTGATCGCGCCGCTGCTGTCCGACGCGGCCATCGCGGAAATCACGTGCTGCGGCTCGGTGATGATCCTTGCCATCGGCCTTAATATGCTGCACCTCACGAAGATCAAGACCGCCGACCTCCTGCCCGCCGTGCTGTTCGCGCCGGTACTCACATGGGCGTTCTCCTTCCTGCCGCTGTGACTCCGCAGCGGTCTGGTTCAGAAGCAACTGGCAGCAAAACCGCACGCACCCAAGCCGGACGCTCCTGGCTGCTGCTTCTCTTAAATGAGCTCCCGGCCATACCGGCGGTTCCCACGGTTTCCCTTGCAAACACTGGATTTTGTGGTATGATAAGAAAAAATAACATTGATGAGGTTTTTCTATGATCACCATTTCCAACCTTGCCATGCAGTTTGGCGGCTCTGCGCTGTTCAAGCAGGTCGATCTGCAGTTTACGCCCGGCAGCTGCTACGGCATTATCGGCGCCAACGGCGCGGGCAAATCGACGTTTTTGAAGCTCCTGTCCGGCGAGCTGGAGCCGACATCCGGCGAAATTTTCATCAAGCCCGGCGCGCGGATGTCCGTTCTGAAGCAGGATCAGAACCAGTACGACGCGTATACCATTCTCGACACCGTCATCATGGGCAACCAGCACCTGTACGACGTGATGAAGGAGAAGGACGCGCTTTATGAAAAGCCCGATTTCTCCGAGGAGGACGGGATGCGTGCGAGCGAGCTTGAGGCGGAGTTTGCCGACATGGACGGCTGGGAGGCCGAGTCCGATGCGTCAAAGCTTTTGCAGGGCCTCGGCATCCCGGTGGAGCTGCACTATGATCTCATGGCCAACACCGACCCGCGTCTGAAGGTCAAGGTGCTGCTTGCGCAGGCGCTGTTCGGCAAGCCCGATATCGTCATGCTCGACGAGCCGACGAATAACCTTGATATCGAGGCCATCAACTGGCTCGAGGATTTTATTCTGGATTACGAGGACACCGGCCTTGTCATCGTCGTCAGCCACGACCGTCATTTCCTCAACACCGTCTGCACGCATATCGTCGATATCGACTACGGCAAGATCAAGATGTACGTCGGCAACTATGATTTCTGGTACGAATCCTCCCAGCTCATCCAGCAGCTCATCCGCAACAAGAATAAGCGTGCCGAGGAAAAAATCGCAGAGCTGCAGACCTTCATCGCCCGCTTCGCGGCCAACAAGGCCAAGAGCAAGCAGGCGACCTCCCGCCGCAGGCTGCTCGACAAGATGACCGTCGAGGAAATGCCCGCGTCCTCGCGCCGGTACCCGTTCGTGGGCTTTGAGCGCGAACGCGAGGTCGGCAAGGACATCCTGTTCGTGACGGATGTGTCCAAGACCATCGACGGCGTGAAGCTTCTGGATAAAGTCTCGTTCATTGTCAATAAGAATGATAAGATCGCCTTTGTCGGCGAAAACGAGCTGGCGCAGACGACGCTCTTTAAAATTCTCATGGGCGAGCTGGAGCCGGACGAGGGCAGCGTCAAATGGGGCCAGACCGTCACGACCAGCTATCTGCCGAAGGACAACACTGCCTATTTTGAGGGCTGCACCGACTCGCTTGTCGACTGGATCCGGCAGTATTCGGTGAAAAAGGACGACGTGTACCTGCGCGGCTTCTTGGGCCGGATGCTGTTTTCCGGCGAAGAGGTCTTCAAGCCCGTGAACGTGCTGTCCGGCGGCGAAAAGGTCCGGTGTATGCTCTCGCGCATGATGCTCTCGGGCGCGAACGTGCTGCTGCTTGACCAGCCGACGAACCATCTGGACATGGAGGCCATTCAGGCCGTCAACAAGGGCCTGTGCGCTTTCCCCGGCAACATTCTCCTTGCCTCGCACGACCACGAACTCCTGCAGACCACCTGCAACCGTGTCATCGAGTTCCAGCCCGACGGCACCATTATTGACCGCCTCTGCTCCTACGACGACTATGTCGCGTGGAAGCTGGCGAAGGAAGCATAATAAAAGAGGTTTTTATGGACATTCCGTATCAGGAGATCAACAGCAAGACCATCGACCGCTGGGTCGAGGAAGGCTGGGAATGGGGGAAGCCTGTTTCCCACGAGGAATATGAAAAGGCCAAGGCCGGTACGTGGGACGTCAAGCTGACTCCGGTCAAATTCGTCCCGCACAGCTGGCTCGGCGAGCTGAAAGGCAAGCGCGTGCTGGGGCTGGCCTCCGGCGGCGGGCAGCAGATGCCCATTTTCGCCGCGCTGGGGGCGCAGTGCACGGTACTGGACTATTCGCAGCGGCAGCTGGATTCCGAGAAACTGGTCGCGGAGCGGGAGGGCTATGACATTACCATCGTCCGCGCCGACATGACCAAGCGCCTGCCGTTTGACGAAAACAGCTTTGATCTGATCTTCCATCCCGTCTCCAACTGCTACGTCTACGCAGTGCTGCCCATCTGGCGCGAATGCGCACGGGTCTTAAAGCCCGGCGGACGGCTGCTGGCCGGGCTTGACAACGGCCTGAACTTCGCCTTCGACGAGGACGAAACGCGGATCATCAACACGCTCCCGTTCAACCCGCTCGAGGATGAGGAGCAGATGCGGCAGCTGGAAAAGGACAAAAGCGGCGTTCAGTTTTCCCACACCGCGCACGAGCAGCTCACGGGCCAGCTCAAGGCGGGATTGCAGCTGCTGGACCTCTACGAGGACACCAACGGCTACGGCAATCTGCACGCGCACAACATCCCCACCTACTGGGCGACGCTTGCAAGAAAGGCATAAAAATGCCCGCCCCTCCTGCCGAAAATGGCAGGAGGGGCGGGCGTTTGCGCGCTCACAGAATGTACGCGGAGATATTTGCACAGATGCGTTTGATGTCAACGCGGGAGCGGAAATCGAATTGCAGCTGGTTGCCATCGCTGAAGACGAGCAGCAGTTCACTATCAACGTCCAGAATGCCTGCCGTCTCGATGCCGAAATACTGCACCTTCGAGTACGGATAAGAGAAATACGAAACTTTCTTTCCTGTGACGCCCTGCACGTTTACGATGAACACGCGCTTATTCGTGAACACGACCTGATCACGGATGGTCTGGAAACACTGCACGGCCTCCTCACCGGGAGCGAAGAGATCTGCAACCTCGCGGCGCATCTGCGGCAGGGAAACTTCTTTCAGATTCGGGTAATTTGCGTCCTTGGGGATGGTGCAGGAAATACTGCCTGTAGCCATAACGGAACCTCCTGTACGTTTATTTTATACGGAGCGCCTCAGCATCTGCTGCGCGCAGGCAAGCATCCAGAATACGCTGCCCGCGTAGATCAGAAGCTCCGGCAGCTGCGCGCCCGCAAGGCTGATTGCGCCGAACAGAACGCCCAGCAGCGAATAAAACGCCAGCCGGCGCCGTGCGCCCCGCTCAAAGCTGAACGCGCCCGCGTGATAGCTTGCCAGCATGAACGCGATCATGGCGAACAGCGAGAAGCAGTAGTCCAGAATCGCGGGATTGATCTCCCAGTGGCGGAAATCGCGGAAGAGCTTCGCAACATAGAACAGCACAACGAAGACGGAAAACGCCGCCGACGGCTTTTTTGCCTTCCACCGCAGCACGGCCCCCGCGCCGAGCGAAAGTCCGGCCAGCAGGCCGAGCAGGCTCACAAGCATCTGCGCAACAGAGCCCCGGAAGCTGAGCACGCAGCCCGCGATCAGCCCCAGCGCACCGAGCAGCGAAAACGTCAGATCCTGCCCGCTGGGCCGGTAGACGGCTTCATAGGCGGACTTCTTTTCCAGACTGACCGCAGCGAGCGCAAAGACGAAGACCATCAGGATGCTGAACGCGATCAGCGGGACGCTGCTGCCGCCGGACAGCTGCGTCATGCGAAAAAAGTAACCGGCGATGGCGGAAAGGATCGCGGCGTAGACGACGCCGATCATGCCGGATTTCTGCTTCATATCTCAAATACCCCCAAGCGAGCTTCATTTCATATAGTATAGCACACACGCGGGGGAAATGACACCCCGCAGACAGGAATTTGCGTTTTTTTCGCGCACAGTGCGCTTTTGCGCAGATCAGGGCGAAAAAAGAAGGAAAAAAACAAGAAATTCCGGGTCAAATACAGAAATACTCCTTGCAATTTCCGCCCGCGGATGCTATAATAAGGCCATCTTGATAGTATTTTACTTGAGAGTGGGGAATTGCTCCCCACTCTTTCTTGCTGGTAAGGGGGATTTTTCATGAAGGTAACGGAGCAGGTGGCGCAGTTTGCAGAGCCTGTCGTGCAGGCGCACGGCTGTACACTCTGGGATGTGGAATATGTCCGCGAGGGCGGAGAATGGTTCCTGCGCCTGTACATCGACAAGGACGGCGGCGTGGATATCTCCGACTGCGAGGCCATTTCCCGCGCGCTCGATCCGATCCTCGATGAAAAGGACCCCGTGCCGGACAGCTATAATTTTGAGGTCTGCTCGGCAGGACTCGAACGGCAGCTGAAGCGCCCGTCCGATTTTGCACAGTTTATGGGCAGCTCCGTCTCGGTGAAGCTCTTCAAGCCCATAGGCGGCGCGAAGGAATTCATCGGGAAGCTCGCGGGCTATGCGGACGGCGCCGTGACCATCGACACCGCAGGAACCACATATACATTCCAGAAAAACGAGGTCGCGCAGGTGCGGCTTCACGTCGAGTTTTAAAGGGAGGAATTTAGAAAACTATGAATGCCGAAATTTTTGCAGCGCTTGCGCAGCTTGAAAAAGAACGCGGGATCCCGCAGAGCTACATGGTCGAGAAGATCACGCAGGCTCTCGTCGCTGCATACAAAAAGGACAAGGACGGCTACACCGACAACGTCTTCGTCGAGGTCAAGGACAACGATATGCATATGTACGTGCAGAAGGAGGTCGTCGACGACGTCATCACCCCCGCCACGGAAATTACGCTCGACGCGGCCCGCAGAATCAGCAAGACCGCGCAGCTGGGCGACCTCGTAAACGTCGACGTGCAGACAAAGGACTTCGGCCGCATCGCCGCGCAGACGGCCAAGCAGGTCATCATCCAGGGTATCCGCGAAGCAGAGCGCGGCATGGTCTTCGATACCTTCTCGTCCAAGGAGCATGAGATCCTCACCGGCACGGTGCTGCGCATCGAGCCTGCGACCAACGACATGACCATCCGCATCGGCGGCGGCAACGACAAGACCGACGCCATGCTCTCCGCATCCGAGCAGGTCCGCACGGAGTATTATCACGAGGGCGACCTCATCCGCGTCTATGTCGTGGAGGTCCGCCGCTCGACAAAAGGCCCGCAGGTCATTGTATCCCGGACGCACCCCGGCCTTGTCAAGCGTCTGTTTGAGCTTGAGGTTCCGGAGATCGCCTCCGGCCTCGTCGAGATCAAGTCCATCGCCCGCGAGGCAGGCTCCCGCACGAAGCTGGCCGTCTACGCCTCGCAGGACGGCATCGATCCGGTCGGCGCCTGCGTCGGCACGCGCGGCGCAAGAGTCGGCGCGGTCGTGAACGAGCTGCACGGCGAAAAGATGGACATCATCGTCTGGTCGGAGGACCCGGCGAAGTTCGTCGCCGCGGCGCTTTCCCCGGCGGATGTCAAATCCGTGACGCTCCTGCCCGGCAGCGCGAAGGCCTGCCGCGTGATCGTCCCGGACGATCAGCTGTCGCTCGCCATCGGCAAGGAGGGCCAGAACGCCCGTCTCGCCGCCCGCCTGACCGGCTACAAGATCGACATCAAGCCCGCCTCGCAGGAGCAGGAGCTCGAAGCGATCGACGCGCAGCCGGACGCAGAGCCGGAAGACGCCGAGCCGCAGGCGTAAGCCTGCTTCTGAAAAGGAGGCGCGCATATGCAGAAAAAAATTCCCATGCGCCAATGCGTTGGCTGCCGGGAAATGAAGGCGAAAAAAGAACTGGTCCGCGTGGTCAGAAGCCCGGAGGGGGAAATTTCCCTCGATTTCCGGGGCAAGGCTCCCGGCCGCGGCGCATATGTCTGCCCGCAGGCCGAATGCCTCAGGCGGGCGATCAAGTCCAGGGCGCTCGAGCGGGGGCTTGACTGCCAGATCCCGCAGGAGATCTACGATCAGCTCCTTTTGAGAATGGAGGCGGGCGATCATGACTGACCAGCAGCAAAAAGCGCTGCGCCTGCTGGGCCTTGCCCGCCGCGCACGGCTTCTGGAGATCGGCGAGGAGCCGGTCGGCATCGTCTGCCGCAGCGGCAAGGCGAAGCTTCTATTGGTAGCAAAGGACGCCGGCGACCATACCTTCCGCCGGGCACGCTCCTTTGTTTCGGGCAGCAAATGCCCGTATATCTGCGCGCCGTACACCAAAGACGAGCTGGGGAACGGACTGGGCTGCAATGCCTGCGCGCTGTGCGCGTTTACCGATCCCGCGTTTGCAAAATCGTTTCTTGAGGCACTGGGCGATCCGGGACATGATGAGATCCTGACCCAGCTGACCGTGCAGACGCAGCGCGTCCTGAAGCGCCGGCAGGAGGCGCAGGCGCACAGAAAGAATGTCAAAACAGGGAAGAAATAACTGGAGGTGGCTGTATTGAGTATTGAAGTGAAACAGAAGATCAAGGATGTCGCGGACGATTTTGCGATGCCGGCCAAGAAGCTGATCGAGATCGTCGGGAAGTTCTATGAAAAGCCGAAAAGCAGCTCCCAGAATTTGACGGAAGACCAGCTGAACGTGATTTTTGACTATATCACGCAGCAGAACCAGATCGATTCGATCGAGCAGGTCTTTGCCGCAGCTGCGCAGAAGAAGGAAGCGCCCGCTCCCGCGCCCGCACAGCAGGCAAAGCCCGCCGCACCCGCGCAGACCGCGCAGGCCGGGAACCAGCCGCGTCCGCAGGGCGGTCAGAGCCAGCCGCGCCCGCAGCAGAACGGCCAGCGCCCGGCGCAGCCGCAGGGCGGCCAGAACCAGCCGCGCCCGCAGCAGACTGCTGCCCAGCCTGCCGCCAAGCAGCCGCAGCCCGAGCGCAAGCGCGAGCGCCGCGTCATCGACACCAGCGCCGTCACGGTCAATGCCGACCGCTATGACGACCGCGTCGATTCGCTCGTCTCCGACCGCGTGCAGAATTATTCCAGCGGCAAGCAGAAGATCGGCAGCAAGAACAAAAAGCAGCAGCAGGCCAAGCGCTTCGGCACAAAGTCCCGCTCCGAGGAGCAGGAGAAAATGCGCCGCCTCCAGCTTGAAATTGCCAAGAAGGCGCAGCTGGTCGTCAAGATCCCCGACGAGATCACCGTCGGCGAGCTGGCCTCCCGCATGAAAAAGACGGTGGCCGAGGTCATCAAGTGCCTGCTGAAAAACGGCGTCATGGCCACGGTCAACCAGACCATCGACTTTGACACGGCGGAGTTCGTCGCCACCGAGCTTGGCTGCAAGGTCGAGCACGAGGTCATCGTCACCATCGAAGAGCGTCTGTTCGACGACCATCAGGACACCGCAGACGAGCTTGTCACCCGTCCGCCGGTCGTGGTCGTCATGGGCCACGTCGACCACGGCAAGACGAGCCTGCTTGACTATATCCGCCACGCGAAGGTCGCGGCCGGAGAGGCTGGCGGCATCACGCAGCACATCGGCGCGTATACCGTTGAAATCAATGGCCAGCCCATCACCTTCCTCGACACGCCGGGCCACGCGGCCTTTACCGAGATGCGTGCGCGCGGCGCGATGTGCACCGATATCGCCATTCTCGTTGTCGCCGCTGACGACGGCATCATGCCGCAGACCATCGAGGCCATCAACCACGCCAAGGCCGCTCAGATCCCCATCATCGTGGCCGTCAATAAGATGGATAAGCACGGTGCAAACCCCGACCGCATCCTGACCCAGCTGACCGAGCACGGTCTGACGCCGGCAGAATGGGGCGGCGAAACAGAGGTTTGTAAGATCTCTGCCAAGACGGGCGCAGGCATCGACGAACTGCTCGAAACGGTCATTCTGACCGCCGAGATGGAAGAGCTCAAGGCCAATCCGAACCGTGCGGGCAAGGGCTGCGTTCTTGAAGCGCGTCTGGATAAGAACCGCGGCCCGATTGCGACGCTGCTTGTCCAGAACGGCACGCTGCGTCAGTCCGACCTTATCATTGCGGGCACGGCTGTGGGCCGCGTGCGTGTCATGACGAACGACAAGGGCGCGCAGGTCAAGGAGGCAGGCCCGTCCGTTCCGGTCGAGATCACCGGCCTTGCCGAGGTCCCGTCTCCCGGCGACGAATTCAGCGTCGTCTCCGACGAGCGCATGGCACGTCAGCTTGTCGAGCAGCGCAAGCAGAAGATCAAGGACGACGCCAACAAGCTCAACCAGAAGGTCACGCTCGAAAGCCTCTTCTCCAAGCTGCAGGAGGGCGAAATGAAGGAGCTGAACCTCATCGTCAAGGCGGACGTGCAGGGCTCTGCCGAGGCCGTCAAGGCGTCGCTCGAAAAGCTGTCGAACGACGAGGTGCGCGTGCGCGTCATCCACGCGGGCGTCGGCGCGATCAACGAGTCCGATATTCTGCTGGCCTCCACGTCCAACGCCATCGTCATCGGCTTCAACGTCCGCCCGAACGAGCTGGCACAGGCCGCCGCGAAGCGTGACAAGGTCGATATGCGGATGTACCGCGTCATTTATGATGCCATCAACGAGATCACCGACGCCATGAAGGGTATGCTTGCGCCCAAGTTCCGCGAGGCCATCATCGGCCACGCCGAGGTCCGTCAGACCTATAAGGTCTCCGCCATCGGCACCATCGCGGGCTGCTACGTCAAGGACGGCAAGATCACGCGCGACGCGTCTGTCCGCGTTCTGCGCGACAATATCGTCATCCATGAGGGCAAGCTCGGCTCCCTGCAGCGCTTCAAGGACGCGGTCAAGGAGGTCGCGGCCGGTTACGAATGCGGTATGTCGATCGAGAAGTTCAACGACATTAAGGAAGGCGACATTTTTGAATGCTTCGTTATGGAGCAGATCAAGGAGTAAGGACGGTATGGTCAGCGCCGGAAAATCGGCGCTGGCCAACCTGATTGTTTACAAGGAGGTACTATGGCTTCCAACCGAATTGGCCGGATCAACGAGGAGATCCAGCGGGAGCTGGCGGAGCTGATCCGCTCGCTGAAGGACCCGCGGGTGCAGACCATGATCTCCATCACGCGCGTGGACACCACGCCCGATCTGCGCTACAGTAAAATTTATGTGAGCGTGCTGGAAGAGGCCCGGTCGCAGGATGCGCTGCGCGGCCTGAAGTCCGCGGGCGGCTGGCTGCGGCGCGAACTTGGCAGCCGTCTGCAGCTGCGCTATACGCCGGAGCTTGTCTTCACGCTCGACGATTCGCTCAAATACGGCGCGCATATGTTCGATCTTCTCGAGAAGCTCGAACGGCAGGAGGCTGCGCGGGAGGCGGAGAAGGCCAATGACGAGGGCTGAATTCTGCGCGTTTGCGCGCGCGCATGACAACTTTGTCATTCTGACCCACCGCCGCCCGGACGGCGACACCATCGGCAGCGCAGGCGCGCTGTGCCTCGGCCTGCGGCAGCTTGGAAAGACGGCGTTTGTCCTGACGAACGAGCAGTTCACGCCCCGCTTCGATCCGTTCCTGGACGGGCTTGTCTGCGAGGCGCTGCCCGCAGGCGCGACCGTCATTTCGGCGGATATCGCGTCCGAGGGCCTTTTGTCCTTCGATGCGGTGCGCATGGGCCTCACGCCCGTCTGCGCGGTCGACCATCACGGCAGCAATTCCCTTGCCTGCCCGAAGCTCGTCGAGGCGGACAAGGCCGCCTGCGGCGAGATCATCCATGCAATCCTGCTTGAGCTTGGCGTGACCGTTACAAAGCGGATCGCGGAGTGCCTGTATGTGGCGATCTCGACGGACACGGGCTGCTTCAAATTTTCCAACACCACGTCCAATACCCACCGCACGGCCGCTGCGCTGATCGAGGCGGGCGCGGACGTGTATCCCATCAACAAGCTCTTTTTCGATACCAAGAGCTTTTCCCGCCTCCGGATGGAGGCAAAGCTGACGGAGACGATGGAGTTTTACGCAGACGGAACGGTCGGCGTGTGCGTCATGCCCAAGCGTCTGCTTGCGGAATTCTCCGCCACGGAGGACGATCTGGACTCGATCTCCGGCTTTGCCCGCAGCATTGAGGGCGTGCGGATCGGCGTCATGATCCGCGAGGTCGAGGACGGCCTCGGCAAGATCAGCCTGCGCACCGAAGCGCCGTATGACGCGGCGCAGATCTGCGGTCTGCTCGGCGGCGGCGGCCATGCCGCTGCGGCGGGAGCCAGCGTCCCCGGCGGCGTCGAGGGCGCGAAAGCAGCCATTTTGCAGGCGCTGCGCGACAGCGGCGTGAAGCTTTGAGGAGAACCTATGGCAAACGGAATCCTTGTGATCGACAAGAGCGCCGGTTGGACGAGTCAGGATGTGGCGGCCAAGCTGCGCGGCGTATTTCATGAACGCCGCGTCGGCCACGGCGGCACGCTCGACCCGATGGCAACCGGCGTTCTGCCCATTTTTATCGGCCGCGCGACAAGAGCGGCAGAATTTCTGGAATCAGCGGAAAAGGAATACATCGCGGGCCTGCGCCTCGGCACTGTGACCGACACGCAGGACACGAGCGGGACTGTCCTCGAAACGCATCCCGTGACCGTCACGCGGGAGGATGTGCAGGCCGCGCTCCAGCGCTTCCTCGGCCCCATCGAGCAGATCCCGCCCATGTATTCCGCCATTAAAATCGGCGGCCAGAAGCTCTATGAGCTGGCCCGCAGGGGCAAAGAGGTCGAGCGGAAGCCCCGCAGCATCACCATCCACGAGCTGGAGCTGCTGGAAGGGGAGGGGACGGAGTATGTTCTTCGCGTCCGCTGCTCTAAGGGAACGTATGTGCGCACACTCTGCCACGATCTGGGCAGCGCGCTTGGCTGCGGCGGCTGTATGTCGTCCCTGCGCCGGACACGGGCCGGAAGCTTTACGCTTTCGCAGGCCGTCACGATGCAGCAGGTGCTGGATTTTGCGGCAGAACACGATCCGCAGGAACTTCTCATGCCCGTCGACGCGGTTTTTTCGGTACATCCGCCGCTCATCGTCACACTGGGACAGGCTGCAAAGCTCAAAAACGGCGCACAGGTCAGGGACTGGCAGTTCCGGTCCGGAACCTATCGCGTCTACGCCGAGGACGGCGAGTTTCTGCTGCTTGGCCGCGTGGAAAACGGGCTGCTTACCACCATCAAGAGCTTTTTCGAGGTGAACACACTTGCAACATGACCGCGTTCTGGCCCTCGGCTTTTTTGACGGCATCCACCTGGGCCATGCCGCGCTTCTGAATAAAACGTGCGAGCGTGCGCGGGAGCTTAGCCTTACCCCGGCGGCCATGAGCTTTGACACGCATCCGGATACGCTCGTGTTTGGAACGGCCGTACCGCTTCTCAATACCATGGCCGAGCGTGAGCTTCTCATGCGCAGGCTCTGCGGCATTGAAGAGGTCATTTTCGCGCACTTTGACGAGGCGATGATGCATATGCCGTGGGAGGTCTTCATCGAGGACTATCTCGTCCGGCAGCTGCGCGCCCGCCATGTGGTCTGCGGGCACGATTTCCATTTCGGCGACCGGGGACAGGGGAATCCCGACCGGCTGCGCGAAAAATGCCGCGCGCTCGGCGTCGGCTGCGACGTGATCCCGGAAATTCAGCTGAACGGGCAGTGCGTCAGCTCAACGGCCATCCGCGCGCTTCTGCGTTCCGGCGACTGCAAAACTGCCGCGCGTCTGCTCGGCCACGGCCAGCTTGTGACCGGCATTGTGCAGAAGGGCGCGGGCAGGGGAGCCGGGCTTGGCTTCCCGACGGCCAATCTGCCGTTTTCCCCGGACGTGCTTGTCCCCGCCTTCGGCGTCTACCGCGCGGAGGCGGAGCTTGACGGCAGGCGCTATCCCGCCTGCGTCAACATCGGCGTCCATCCGACGCTCGGCGCGCTGTCTGCGCCGGTGCTGGAGGCCAATCTGATCGGCTTCTCCGGCAATCTATATGGAAAGGAACTTGCAATCTGGCTGGAGGAGCATCTGCGCGGCGAAATGCGCTTTGAGAGCATCGAGGCGCTCCGCGCCCGCGTGCTGTACGACCGGCAGCTGGTCGCAGACTTTTATCAGATATGAACTTTGAACGCATCGGCGCTTCCCACCCGCTGTTTGAAGCGTCGTTTACCCTTTATGAAGCCAGCTTCCCGCCCAACGAGCGGCGCACGCGGGAAGACCACCTGCGCGCCTTGCAGGACGCGGACTTTTTCCCGCTTGGCGCAGTCGAGGACGGAAAGCTGCTGGCGGATGTGTTTTTATGGGAGACAGAGGACTTCTGCTATCTTGAGCATTTTGCTGTTCAGCCGTCTCTGCGCGGCCACGGGACTGGCAGCACGATTCTCCGTCAGCTGCTGACGCAGGACAAGCCTTTGATTCTGGAGATCGAACCGCCGGACGATGAGATTACCTGCCGCCGCAAGCATTTTTACGAGCGAAACGGCCTGTGTGCGCAGCCGTATGGCCATGTGCAGCTTCCGTTTCAGGGCGGCGGTCCCATTGTTCCGCTTGTCATCATGTCAAACCGGAATCTAAGCGCGCAGCAGTGCCGCGCATTTCAACAATATCTGCTGAACCGTGTCGTCCGGTACACGCAGTACCGGAAAACGCTTGACATGGCTGATATAATTGACATATAATACACATCGTATGATTGCCGGAGGGAGGTGCGTTCCATGGCGGAGGGCGTGAAGATCGCCGCGCGGAACCAGAAAGCGTTCCATGAATATTTCATCGATGAAAAATTCGAGGCCGGCATCGAACTCACCGGGACCGAGGTCAAATCCATCCGCCTCGGCACGCTCAGCCTGAAGGAAGCTTGGTGTCAGATCAAGGATGGCCAGCTTTTCATCCGGCAGATGCACATCGCGCCCTATGAGCAGGGCAATATCTTCAACAAGGACCCGCTTCGCCCGCGCAGGCTGCTCATGCACAAGCGTGAGATCATGCGGCTGTACGGCAAGGTGAAGCAGGACGGATATGCGCTGATCCCGCTGAGCGTTTATTTCCGCGGCAGTCTCGTCAAGGTCGAGGTTGCGCTTGCAAGGGGCAAAAAGCTCTACGACAAGCGTGACGACGCCGCAAAGAAGGACGCCAAGCGCCAGATCGACCGCGCAATGAAAGGACGGTAATCCCATGGAAAATCCCATTATGACCCTCACAATGGCAGACGGCGGCAAGATCGTCTGCGAGCTCTACCCCGACAAAGCGCCGCAGAGCGTCCGCAACATGATCTCCCTTGCCAACAAGGGCTTTTACGACGGCCTGATCTTCCACCGCGTTATTTCCGGCTTCATGATCCAGGGCGGCTGCCCCAAGGGCACCGGCACCGGCGGCCCCGGCTACTGCATCAAGGGCGAGTTCAAGCTCAACGGCGTGAAGAACAATCTCAGCCACAAGCGCGGCGTTCTGTCCATGGCCCGCGCGCAGGCGGCCAACTCCGCGGGCAGCCAGTTCTTCATCATGCATGAGGACGGCGAATTCCTCGACGGCCAGTATGCCGCGTTCGGCAAGGTGCTCGAGGGTATGGATGTCGTCGACAAGATCGCCGCTGTGAAGACCGACGGGAACGACCGCCCGCTCACCGAGCAGAAGATCGCCTCTATCCGCGTCGACACCAGGGGCGAGGAATACCCCGAGCCCGACAAACTCCGCGACCCCTACGGACGCGGATGACCGCAGCCGTCATTACCGGCGCGTCCGCCGGACTCGGCGCGGAGTTCACGCGTCAGCTTGTGCGGGAATTCCCGGAGATCGAGGAATTCTGGCTCATCGCCCGCCGCGTGGGCAAGCTCGAAGAGCTGGCGCAGCAGTTCCCGGACAGGAAATTTGTCTGCATCGGCCTGAACCTGCTCGACCCCAAAAGCTTCCGCTATCTCGGTGAAAAGCTGGCCGAGCAGAAGGCCGATGTGCGCGTGCTCGTCAATAACGCGGGCTGCGGCACGACGGGCAATATCGGCTCAAGCGCGTCGCCGGCAGACGTCATGCGCGTGGTCGACCTCAATGTCCGCGCGCTCACCATGGTCACGCAGACTGTCGTGCCGTTTATGACGCGCGGCGCGAAGATCATCAACGTCTCGTCTATCGCGGCCTTCTGCCCCACGCCCCGCATGACGGTCTACAGTGCCTCCAAGGCGTATGTCTCCGCCTTTACCGGCGGCATCGCCGACGAGCTGCGCCCCAAGGGCATTTCCGTTACGGCTGTCTGCCCCGGCCCGATGAAGACTGAATTCTTCGACGCTGCGGGCGACCATGACCTGTTCGGCAATATCCCGTGGTGTGACCCGGTAAAGGTCGTCGCCGGGACGATCCGGGCGGCAAAAAAGGGCCGGACGTTCTACACGCCGACGACATTTAATAAATTCTATCGCTTCGTGGCAAAACTCCTGCCCATGAAGTGGATGATAAAAGCAACGAGAGTCTAATTTAGAGTTTTCCAGCGATCCGCAGCGGTTTTCCGCTGCCATATGGGGCTGCACTGGTTTCGACGGGGGCAGTGAGGCTGGATAAGCGGGCGGAGGCGCCTGGCCTCCATAAAACGGGCAATTTTTCTAAATTAACTGACAACACTTACGTTGCTCAGGCTGCCTAATTAGGCAGCCCGTCCTCCCCGGAAGGGCCACGAGCCGGGCTTGGGCGTGATCTAGTGGCGTCCGTGAACGCAGTAAGCTTTGCCTGCGTCATGCATCATGAAGCTACCAAGGCGCGGAGAGTGTCTGCTCCCGCCGCGCCGAGGGAATGTAAATAACAGACTGCGCCCGGAGAAAGTCCAGTCAAGTTGCTTTCGGACAGGGGTTCGATTCCCCTCAGCTCCACCATAAGTCCACCGTAATTTTGATAGAATTACGGTGGACTTTTTCTATGGCCGAAAACCGCTTGAAATAAGGGTTTTCGGCTGTTTCAGAACATAAGCGAACCCCGCTGCAGAGCAATTCTGCGGCGGGGTTTCGCACGTTTTATGGAGATTGCGGCTTTCTGTGACGTTGTAATCGTTAAACGGCTGGGGCAATCGTTAAATCACAGCGGTAATCGTTAAACTGATGTTGTACGCTTTCTCAAGCTGCAATAACAACTGCATTATCTTTAACTTTGTTAATCGCAGCCATAATTTCCATCTGCATCTTTTTATCAAACAACCTGGTAAAGCTTAGAGGCTTATCGAACGGAGGCTTGGTAGCCTCACGCTCCTTGTGGATATGATTTCCGCATTTTCCCTGTTTTTATACCAAGCTGACCTCCTGGACGCAAAAAAGCCGGGACTTCTAAAATCCCGGCTTCCTGCGAATATTACATTGTCTGTTCCATTGTGAACCCCTGCTCCTGTTCCGGCTGCGGCAAATGCAGCGCGATCTGCTCCTGTACACTGATAAAAAGCGTCCGCAGGCTCTGAGCCAACGGACGCTTGAATTTTATCTCGTTAAAAAAGAGCAGTTTCCCGAAATCAGGAAACTGCTCAAGCTATGGATGTGGGCTGCAAAACCCTGTGGATCACAAAGAAAACGATCGTGGCTGGAAGAGTCTCGGTCCTTCCGTATAGAAGATATAGGCAGGACGATACAAGCTGCGGGAATATACCTGCGATTCAGCAAGCGATACCCATCGTAGGTGTGGAGTTGGTCTTCTCTCACAGCAAGTATCACAGCCGCCGGCGGATGGTGTGTCCATCCACCGGCGGCTGTGTGTGTGTTCTGCGAAGTCCCGCTGCGGCTCAGCCGAAGAGGAGATCCTTCAGATTTGTATTAAACAGGTATTCTGCAATGTAGGCTCTTGTTCTCTTATACAGTGCATCCTGTGCAAATGAGACATCATTTCCGGATTCTTGCAGCGCAAATTCATACGTCTGCCTGAGCTCCGTACCGACATTGATCTTGGCAATGCCGGCGGAAATGGCGTCGAGAATGTACTGGTGCTGAATTCCGGAGCCGCCGTGCAACACAAGCGGAATGCCGACTGCCCGGTAGAGCTCTGCCACGTGCGCAACGTCGATTTTGGCTTCCGGCTTTTTCTGGTTACGGACAGCCTCGGCGACTGCGCCGTGGATGTTGCCGACTGCGACGGACAGCCAGTCGCACTTACTTTCCTCTGCAAACCGCTTTGCCTCGTCCAGGCGGGTAAAGCCCATCTTCGAAGCAAAAATCTCTTCATACGGCGGCATGACCTTGTTTTCGTGCCCCATGACCGCGCCGAGCTCCGCTTCACAGGGGATCTGCGCGGCATGCGCAAGATCAGCCGCTTCCCGCGTTGCGGAAATGTTTTCCTCCAGCGGCAGACGCGAACCGTCAATCATGACGGACTGGTAGCCTGCGCGGATGGCACGCTCGATCAGTGAGCGATAATCCACGCGCTGATAGTCCTCGTCAATCACGGGAACGTGATCCAGATGCAGCAGCGTATGTGCCGGATCCTTGTACCGGTCATATTCCTCCGCGATGCGCTCGAGAGATTCGGCTTTCATTTTTTCCCACTCCACGCGCGCAACCTGAATCATGGCGACGCTGTTTTCGTCGCGAATGGCCTCGATGATCGGCTTGACCATCGGGATATGAGGTACGTTGAAGGCGGGCACGCATTTGCCCTTTTCACGGGCTTTCAGAATGACTTCTCTTGTGTTCACAATTGTATCCTCTTAATAGCGTCGCAGATAGTCAGCGGAAATTGCCTTGTATTTCGCATACCGTTCTGCATATTTTGTTTCGTTTTCCGGAATCGGCTCGAAGTAGGAAACGGGATTGCCCATATGGGCGGCCGCGTCTTCCACGCTGGCATACCAGTTGTTTCCGAGACCAGCCAGCATACAGGCGCCAAGCGACGGAAGCTCGATGTTCTGCATTCTTCCGAGCGGAGCCTGGATCAGATCTGCCCGCAGCTGCAGAAGTTTGTCGGTACGGGAACCACCGCCGCCGAAATGCAGTTTGGTAAACGGCTGCTTACGTGTAGAGCGGATGTAGTCGACGCAGGCGACAAACTGGTAGGCCAGGGATTCGAGAATCGCTGCGAAGATCTCGTCCGTCGTGGTGGACAGGCTCATGCCGACAACGGCTCCGTGGAAGTTCTCTACATACGGCAGCATCATAAGCGAACCGGTTCCGTCGAGCTTTGCATCGGCGATGAGCTTGCCGATGTCGGCGGACGGATCGCGCAGAATGTTCTTGCAGAACCACTCCAGCAGCGCGCCGGCAGTTGGGAACGCGTCCATGACCGTATACTTGTTGTTGAACGGGGAGCTGTAGCAGCAGGAGAAGATCAGAGAATCGCCGAAATCGTTGCAGCCGTCGACGAAGGTATCGGAGAAATATCCCATCTGCTCATAGGTACCCATCAGAACGCCGATGGTATCTGGATTTTCAAGCCGGACACCAGCGGACAGGAGAGAGGCAGAGACGTCATGGCAGCCGATTGTGACGGGCAGCGTCCGCGGCAGCCGGACAGAACCGTAATGGTCAATCGTGCCGACAACCGTTGCGGATTCGACAATCTGTGTGCCGAGTTGCTGCTCGGTGACGCCGGTCAGCTCCAGAATCGGCGCAGACCAGCAGTTTGCCTTGACGTCGATCATCAGTTTGCGTGCGGCCATGGTACGATCCTGCACGTCGCCAAGCCCGAGCTTGCGCATTACATACTGCTGATTGGAGTAGAAGCCAGCCGCTTTTTTGAAGACCTCCGGCTCGTTGTCCCGCAGCCACATGATTTTTGACGGTGTTGCAAGCGTGGAGAGCGTATTGCCGGTGATTTTCGCGTACGTGTCCGCGCCGATTTCGCGGCCGATGGTCTGTACTTCTTTGAACGACCGCCCACAGAAGCCGGGAATCATGCCATACAGCGCTTCGCCCTTTTCGTCGACCGGCGTGATGCTGTCGCCAAAATAGGAAAACGTGATGGCCAGCAGCTCTACATCCTCCGGCAGCTGGCGAATCACTTCGCCAACTGCCCATTCAGATGCCTTCCAGGTTTCGTCAATATGGAGCTCAACCTGATTCTGTGCGGGATAATACCATCCGTATTTTTTGTTTGTGTTCACGATAATCCGGGTTGTTTCGGCGTCAATCACCGATGCATGTACATTGGAGGTGCCGAAATCAATGGCCAGATATGCGCTTCGTTTTTTCACAGGAACGCTCCTTTCCCGGTCAGTGATTCACAACGTTTTTCAGTTCTCCGCCGCTGAAATACTGCTCAAGGTTATCCGCGACAATCTTGATGGAGCCGCTGAAGGTTCCGATATCCGTACCGGCCAGATGCGCAGATAACGTCACGTTTTTCAGCTTTCTGAGCGGGTGGTCAACCGGCAACGGCTCTTCGCGGAAGACGTCGAGCACGGCACCGCCGATCTTCTTCTGCTCCAGCGCGTCGATCATAGCGGCTTCGTCGACAAGACCGGCGCGCGCGGCATTTACAAAAATGGCCGTGGGCTTCATCTTCGCGAATTCTGCCGCGCCGAACATATTCTGCGTCTGCGGGCTCAGACGGACGTGTAAGGAAACGAAGTCGGCCTGCTCCAGCAGCTCGTCAAGCGAAACCGGCACGCAGCCGAACGCTTCAATGCTTTCTTTTGTGCAGTAAGGATCATACGCGAGAATCGTCGTGCCGAAGCCCTTGAGCCGCGTGGCAATCTTTCTGCCGATGTCGCCGAAGCCGACCAGACCGACCTTCAGGTTGCACATGTTGTCGGAATAGGTGCGGTTGGGGTATTTCTTTGTCCAGCCGCCGGTCTTGATATCTTCGTCCGTTCTTGCAATATTCCGGATCTCGCAGAGCATTGCGGCAACCGTAAAGTCTGCAACCGCAACAGCTGCGCGACCAGGCGCGTTGATCACCTTGATGCCGCGTTCCTTTGCAGCCTCCATGTTGATGTTTTCCATGCCGGTGCGGAGTGTCGCAATAATCTTCAGGTTCTTTGCCGCCTCGATCATGCGGCGGCTGACCGGTGCAAAGTGTGTGATGATGATTTCTGCGTCGTCCAGATACTGGAAGACCTCTTCGTTGATGGGTGTGCCGTCTGGCCCGTTGACCTCGACGGAAAGCATGGAATTCTGGTAAGCCAGCTCGTCTTCGTTGACGGTTTTTTCAACCAGCGTCAGCTCGTATCCGTACTTTTCCAGGACATCAAAGCCCTGCATCAGATTTTTGTCAATGCCTCTGTCATAAATTGCAACAATTCTCTTTGCCATGTTATAAGTCCTCTCTTTGCCCCAGGTTATTTACTAAAATCCAGCCAGCCCTTCATATAATCCAGATCCTTGCCGTGAGACATGACCTCTCCCAGTGTATCGAGCGTTGCTCTGTGGGAGAAAATCCGTTCAAGACCGAGCTGCTTGTACTTCAGAAGCATCTGGAATGCCTTGTCGAAGGTCTTTGCCGTGTTGACGCTCATGCCGATATACGTAGCATGCTTGCCACACAGATCCTTGCCCGGATAGAACTCCACGGGCTTACCGGTGCCGATGTTGCCGATTTCAACCAGCGTGCCGACGTTTTTGAGCAGATCCACGCCGTCGCGGAACGCATACTGCGAACCTGCGCACTGGAAGACGACGTCAGCGCCGTTCTTGTGGTTGTATTTGTGGATGATTGCACGGCGTTCTTCGATGGAAAGCTTGCTGGAATTCATGACTTCGTCCGCGCCAGACAGCTCCTTTGCCAGCTGGAGCTTCTGATCGCTGAAACCGCTGATGATGATGTGCTGGATGCCCAGCGTGCGGGCAATTGTCGCCACAAGCGCTGCAATCTGGCCATCGCCGATGACAAGCGCAGTCGAACCAAGATTGAAGCTGTCCTCGAAGATGCCGGGCGCGCGCATCGCAAGCTCAACGCCACGCATGGCGACCGCCATCGGATCAAGCAGCGACGCAACATTGCTGGGCATATCATCAGGCACCTGCCACATGAAGGTGCCGGGGAAAACGTACATATACTCGCCGAAGCCACCCTTGATATAAGGCGCTTCATAGATGGAGTTCGAGCGGATCGGCGCGCCGCCGAAGCCGAGCGACTCATACGGCACACCGTAGACGAACGAATTGTCGCAGACACCGCAGGCACCGATACCGTAGGTCAAGCAGTTTTCGCAGGTGCCGCAGACGACCCACGGATACAGGCAGATCCGATCGCCGAGCTTCACTTCGCCGGTGTAGCAGCGCATGGATTTCGCGGCGTCCGGCCCCATTTCGACCACGCGGCCGCAGAGCTCATGACCAAGAATGACGGGATATGCCGGATCCTCTTCGAACAGATGAAGATCGGTGCCGCAGATGCTGGCGGCCTCCAGCTTGATAATCATGCCGTCGCGGCCGCATTCCGGCATCTGGACGTCCATGACCTCAATGGTGTGCCTTTTCGTCAGCACGGCGGCTTTGCAGGTTTGATTTGTCATGATTTGTACCTCCATACAGTTCACAATTATGTTTTTGCCTTGCGTCTTCTCTGCATATTGTCGAATGCAACTGCGAACAGCAGAACGGCGCCCTTTGCGACCCACTGCCAGTATTCGTCAAGATTCATCAGCGTCATGCCGTTGCTGAGCATGCCCATAATCAGCACGCCTGCGACGACGTTGATGATTTTGCCTTGGCCGCCTGCAACGCTCACGCCGCCGAGAACAGCAGCCGTGATGACGTCCATTTCAAAGCCTTCGCTGGTGGCTGGCTGGCCGGAGTTGAGACGGGAGAGCATGATGACGCCGGAAAGACCGGCAAAAAATCCGCTGAGCGAATAGATCTGGATTTTCTTGACCAGGACGTTGATGCCTGACAGTCTGGCAACTTCTTCATTGCCGCCGATTGCGTAGAGATGACGGCCAAAGCTTGTCTGCTCGAGCATCCACCAGCCAATGAAAAAAACCAGTGCCAGAATATAGACTGGAATCGGAATCCCGAGGAAATAGCCCTGCCCCAGCGTTTTGATGGACTCCGGAAGACCGTAGACCGGGATGCCCTGCGTCATGATGAACGCGAATCCTCTGGCGATGGTCTGCATGGCGAGTGTCGCGATCAGCGCGGGAACCTCAAAATGCGCGACCATAATGCCGCTGATAAGCCCGCAGACGATTCCAACCAGAACGCCGACCACCATCGCAGGGAAGATCCCAAAGCCGAGGTCATTGATGAGCTTTGCGGAGACAACGCCGGAAAGCGCAATAATCGAGCCGATGGAAATGTCAATACCGCCGGTCAGCAGAACCATAGTCATGCCGACCGCGCAGATTCCGGTCATGGAGACCTGCCGACAGATGTTCAGCAGATTCTTTGTCGACAAGAACGTCTTTGTCAGAACAGAGAAAAAGACGAATACGAACAGGAGCACCAGATAGACAAACACCTGGCTGATGGAAAGCTTCGTTTCTTTTTTCATAGCGAGACCCCTCTTTTTACATGCCGGAAGCCATCTCAAGGATGCGTTCCTGGCTGACTTCCTCTTTTGTCAGCTCTCCGCTTACGGAGCCCTGGTGCATCACGATGATGCGGTCACTCATGCCGATCAGCTCCGGCATTTCGGAGGAAATCATGATGATCGATTTTCCTTCTTTGACCAGCCGGTTCATAATGAGGTAGATTTCGTATTTTGCGCCGATATCGATGCCCCGTGTCGGCTCGTCCAAAATGATGATATCCGCGTTTGTTGCAAGCCACTTGGCAACGACCACCTTCTGCTGGTTGCCACCGGACAGATTCTTGGTCAGCTGCTCCATACTGGGTGCCTTGACGGCCAGCGCGTTCATGTAGGAATCAACCAGCGTGCGCTCCTTCTTCCGGCTGATGCGTAGGAAGGACTGCAGCGTGTGCAGCATGACGAGAGAAATGTTTTCCCGAATGCTGAGCGTCAGCGAGACGCCCTGGCCCTTCCGGTCTTCCGGGATCAGCGCGATGCCGTGATGGATGGCGTCAATCGGCCGGAGAATCTCAACCTGTTTCCCGCCGACATAAACGGTGCCGGAGGATCTGTGATCGGCGCCGAACAAAGCGCGCATGACCTCCGTCCGGCCTGCGCCGACAAGACCGGCAAAGCCGAGGATTTCACCCTTATGCAACGTAAACGAAACGTCGTGCAGCTTCGTTTCCACGGTGGACAGATGCTCCACCCGGAGAACCTCCTCGCCGATCGGCGTGCTGCGTTGTGGGTAGTCTTCCGACAGGTCACGGCCAACCATCAGCTTGACCAGCGCGGATTTGTTGGTGTCTTTTGTGTTGAGCGTCTCGATATACTGGCCATCGCGCATGACGGTGATACGGTCAGAAATCTCAAACAGTTCTTCGAGACGGTGAGAGATATAAATAATTGAAACGCCTTCGCTTTTCAGCGTCCGGATCATTTCAAACAGGTTTTCAACTTCACGGTTGCCAAGTGGTGCTGTCGGCTCGTCCATAATCAGCACCTTCGCATTTTCAAGGACGGCCTTTGCAATCTCCACTTGCTGCTTATAGGCATTGGAAAGATCGCTGATGCGCGAATTCGGGTCAATTTCAATATGGAACCGCTCGAATACTTCGCGCGTTTTCCGGATCATGGCACGTTTATCCGCATAGATTCCGCGCTCGATTTCCTTGCCAAGGAACATGTTTTCATAGACCTTCAGATAAGGAACCAGGTTGAATTCCTGGTAGATCATGCTGACACCCTTGTCCTTGGCGCTCTGCGGCGTCAGAGTCCGGATCTGTTCGCCGTCCAGACAGTAACTGCCGTCGTCCATTGGCTGCGCGCCCGCGATGATTTTGCACAGCGTGGATTTCCCAGCGCCGTTTTCTCCAAGCAGCGCGTGCACCTCGCCCTTTCTCAGTTCAAAATCCACATGATCCAGGGCAGTGACGCCCGGATAATACTTGCAGATTTTCTCCATTTTCAGAACAATATTGTTATCCATAGTTTTCACATCACTCCGTTTGGATCGCTTTGCATCCGGCCCTGCCGGATATGGAAATCCGGCAGGGCGTTTCCGGCTGACAGCCTATTTGTACATTGCCAGATACTCGTCGACGTTGTCGCGGGTAACGGCGGTAACGGGAACCATGTAGCTCTCCGGAATGCTTTCGCCGTTGCACAGGGAAACAGCGTACTGAATCATCAATTCGCCGGTGCCGACCGGGTTGAGGTCAACGGAGCCACGATAGATGGTGCCTTCCTTGATGAGCTCCAGAGCCTGCTGCGTGCCGTCGTTGCCGCCGATGTAGAACTTGTCGGTGTCAACGCCCTGCGCAACGCAGGTTTCGTAAGCACCCAGCGCGCCGGAGTCGTTGATGCCGAGGATTGCGACGACCTCAGGATGCGCGGTCAGGATATTCTCGGCTGCGGTCATGCCCATATCGGTGGTGTAGCCATCGACCGTCATGACGCACTCGGCGTTCGGGCAGTATTCTGCAATACCCTGCATGATGCCGTTTTCGCGGCCGATGGTCTGCTCAAGGGATCTCTGCGTCAGAATGGCGTACTTGCAGTCAGCGTCGGCGCCGAAGGTCTCGGCCATCCACTTGCCGCAGGCGGAGCCGTTGGCCTGACCCATTTCAAGCTCGGCAACGTTCATGTTGCAGGTCGCGTCGGCATATTCAGTGGTGTGCGTGATTACGGGGATACCGGCCGTCTTTGCCTCCGCAATAACGCCCTTCAGCGATTCCGCATCGACCGGGACGACGATGATGACATCAACGCCTTGCGAGATGAAGTTTTCCAGAGCCGCGATCTGTGTTGCGGCATCAGATTTGCCGTCGGAAATAATCGCCTTTACGTTCGCCGCGTCAGCCGCATTTCGCAGGGAATTAGCGATGTTTGCAAAGAAGTTGTTGGAGAGATCCATGGGGCAGAAGCCGACCGTGATCTGCTTGTCAGCCGCATCCGCTGCAGTGGTTTCCTCTGCCGCTTTGTCAGCAGGAGCAGTCTGCGCGGGCGTGTCCGTGTCCTGTTCCGTGGTAGTCGTCTTGGCCGCACATGCTGCCAGTCCGAGCACCATGAGGGCTGCCAGAATAAGAGCAATTACTTTTTTCATTTTGGTTCCTCCTAGTGTTTTACTTTTCGTTTTACGCAATTTGAATTTCGTTTTTCTTGCGCTGGTGCGATAATACCATTTCATTATCATAATTGTCAATACATCATTTTCGTTTTGTTGCAATTAACAAAAGGTTGATTGTATTTTTGGTTATATTTACGTTTCGATTTTTGTTTCAAAAGCAAAAAAACAACGAGTAGTTTCTTTATAAAGTACTTGATTTTTCCTTTGGAGTATATTAGAATGAATATCAAAGATGCGCAGAATTTCCTGACTTCTACATAAGGGGGAGCCTTTTTTGGACAATACATCAAAAATAAAGCCCGTGAAAATGGCTGCAGAAGAGCGCAGAAAGTATATTCTCTCCACGTTGGAACAGTACGGTTCCGTTACTGTTTCGGAATTAAGTGAGCATTTCGGAATTTCCGAAGTATCTGTTCGTAAGCTCCTGATCTCACTCGAACAGGATTCGCTGCTGCAGCGGACGTGGGGTGGTGCGGTTCGAACGGCTAGAACCACCGCAGAGCTTCCGTATCAAGTTCGGGAATCAAAATATCTGCAGGAAAAAATGGCGATTGCGAGAGCCGCTTATGACATGATCAATGACGGTGATTCCGTTTATCTCGACAGCGGTACGACGACCTTTGAACTGGCTAAGCTGCTCTGCAACGGGCCTAAGCGCGGCATTCTCGTCGCAACCAACGCGCTCGACCATGCAGGCGTGCTGCTTGGGCAGCAGGGCATCAGTCTGATCCTCATCGGCGGTGAGATTCGCCACGATGTACGCGCCTGTTCAGGCTATCTGGCCAAGGATATGCTCAGCAACATGGTCTTTGACAAGGGATTTCTGGGCATCGAGCACATTTCTTTCTCTCACGGCCTTACAACGCCGAATATGAACGACGCCGAAATGAAGCGCTGGATCCTGCGCACCTGCAAGCAGAGCTATGTTCTTGCGGATTATTCAAAATTCTGGAACGATTCCCTGATCCAGATCGCGCCTGCGGACCGCGTGTACCGAATCATCACGGACTGGCACATTGCCGAAGACGATATCTCGCGCTTTCAGGCAAAGGGCGTTTCCCTCGTCAGCGCACCTGCCGTTTCCAATTTGTAGGGAAATGCGTACTCTTCTGCGCCCCTCACACAGCCGTCTGTGTTCCTGTAAGCCCTTGTAAAGCCATTGCAGATCGCAGTCAGCCAGTTTTTTCAGCGGAACGTCCCCGAGACGCGGGACAATCTGCTGTTCAACTTCGCACCGATAGTGTTCAGCAGTCGAAAACCACAGGTAGGCGTAGATCGCGATTTCCGCCGCGCTCAGACCCAGCGAGAAAATTTCTTTCGGCAGAGGAAAATAATCCTTAACTGAGTCGCGCATCGGCCAGAGGTCACGCTTCATTCACTTTCTCCCGTATGCTGCTCCACCCAGCGGATGAATGCCTCCTTCAGCACGACGATCCGATTGCCGATCTGCGGTGCGGGAAAATCTTTTTCGTGCATCAACTCATAGCTGCTGGAGGGTGCGATGCCCAGCACCTTCGCCACCGTTGCCGCATTCAGGAACAGCGGCAGCTCGTCATAGTTCTTGTAGATAGATTCTTTCATAGTTGTCCGCCTTTGTTTGTAATTACTATTCTCGATTGATTTCGTCTTTCTGAAAAAACACCCCCTACCCTTTATCCCAATGTCATCAACTTAAGACCATAGACGGTTTGTTTTACGCAAAAACCGTTGAAATGCAACCGCAGTTGGTAGGGGCGGGGCTCTGCTCCGCCCGGCAGAATGCAGTGAATTCCTTCGAGAATTTGCGGCGAATCCGCAAGCAGTTACCTCTTTGGATGTAGGGGGCAGCTGTGAATTCGCCGAAGATTCCCGTAAAATCGGTACATCCCGCGGGCGGACAGAGTCGTCCGCCCCTACAGAGAGTGCGAAGGGTTGTTGTAGGGGCCGACGACTCTGTCGGCCCATTGAGAAGTTACAAATTCGCCGTAGATTCCCGTAAAAACGGTGCATTCTGCCGGGCCGATGTGGGCATCGGCCTCTACGGCCACGCGGGTAAGTGCATACGGATTCGCCGAAGATTTTCGATAATTCGGTGTATCCTGCCGGGCGGAGCAGAGCCCCGCCCCTACCAACTGCATTTGTTTTGCCGTTTTTTCGCATAAAACAAATGCACCGGTCTTAAGTTGATGACATTGCCCTTTATCCGTATTCAGAGGGCTTTTGTACCAAACTTTTTGCGTCAGGAAGAGAAAGCTGCAATCTGACCGCTCCTTGATCATGCTCCAGCACGCGCCGCGCCACTGGTCGGCTTCTTCGATCAGAAAGTCCGTCGAAAACCCGAGATAGACCAGTCCCGGCTTCATTTTATAGCCGCCCTTTTTGAGCTGCACGACCGGCTTATCAAAGTCCTTCGTCCTGACGATCATGCTCGTATCGACACCCCCGCTTGACGTCGCCCTTAGCCCCCTTTGTTGGGGGCTGTTTTTGCGCATTTCCCAAAAAGTGCTTGCTTTTTTCTTGGAAATACGATAGACTGAAAAAGTAGATAAGATACGCAGATGAACAAAAGCGATTTTCGTCAGAATGTACAAATTCAGACAACTGAATCTAGCCGGATGAACGAATCAGGAGAGGGCATATCCGCATGCCGCCGAAGGGGAACGCGCAACGAACTCTCAGGCAAAAAAACTGATTCCGGACGGAACTCTGGAAAGCTGCATCCGCAGCACCGAAGAAGCAATCCCGGTCAGCCGGGAGAATCTTTCAGGTTTACGAACAGAGCGCGCCTTCTTTTGGCGCGCTCTGTTTTCTGTTTTTTAAGGAGAAGCATATGATCGTAACAAGAAAAAAGCCCGTGGAGCAGGTGCTTGCGATGCTGCACGGTGTACGCCGCGTCGCGCTGGTCGGCTGCGCCAGCTGCGCCGCAGCCTGCCAGACCGGCGGGGAAAAGGAGCTGGAGCAGATGCGCCAGCTGCTGCAGGAGCAGGGGATTGAGACAGTCGGTACGGTCTTGCCGGACGAGTGCTGCCATATGCTGCTCGTCAAGCGCGATCTCAAGCCCCTGCGCGACAGCGGCGCGGAGGCCATCGTCTGTCTGGCCTGCGGCGACGGCACACAGACTGTCGCGGCCAATACCGCGGTCCCGGTCTTCCCCGCGAATGACACGCTGTTTCTCGGACAGATCGAGCGTGCGGGCGTCTTCCGCGAGGCCTGCCGGATGTGCGGCGACTGTATGCTCGGCCAGACCGGCGGCATCTGTCCCGTGACGCAGTGCGCAAAATCGCTCGTCCACGGGCCGTGCGGCGGACAGCGGAACGGCCGCTGCGAGGTCAACCCCGAAAACGAATGCGCATGGCTGCGCATTTACCGCAAACTCAAGGAACTGGACCGGCTGGATCTGCTGGAGGCGGACCGGGCGGATAAGGATTATCGAAGCACTGCATACCCGCAGGCGCACAGCCTGCGCGAGATCAGGAAAAAGGGAGGAACACCATGAGCGAACTGAAACGAACCGTACTCTATCAGGCCCATCTGGACGCCGGGGCCACGATGGTCGACTTCGGCGGCTGGGATATGCCCATCCAGTACCCGGACGGCATCGTCGCCGAACATCTCTACTGCCGCAGCCGCTGCGCCATCTTCGACGTGTCCCATATGGGCCGTATCGACGTCGAAGGGCCGGACATGGTCCGGTTTTTGCAGCACGTCCTGTCCAGCAACGTGCAGGCGCTTGACATCAATCAGGCGCAGTACTGCATCATCCCCGACCAGAACGGCTGCGCCATCGACGACGCATATCTCTACCGCTTTGAGGCGGAAAAGTATTTCCTCGTCATCAACGCGGGCAACATCGACAAGGACCTCGCCCATCTGACGCGCGAGGCCGAGCGTTATAACGTCACGCTTACCAACGTCTCCGACCGCTATGCCGCCATCGCCGTGCAGGGCCCGGAGGCCAAAAAGCTGCTCATGACCCTGTCGGGCGGCAAGGCGCTTACGCGGGAAAACGTCAAGAACGCGCTGGGGACGCTCACCATGGAGGGCCGTCCCGTCCGCATCGCCAAGACCGGCTATACCGGAGAGCCAATCGGCTATGAACTCTATTGCGAATCAAGGGACGCCCGGTATTTTTGGGACCGTCTGATCGAACTCGGGGCAAGACCCACCGCGCTCGGCGCGCGCGATACGCTGCGAATGGAAGCTTCTCTGCCGCTCTACGGCCATGAAATGGGGGAGTGCGAGTTTGGCGGCGAGATCCCGGTCTATGCTGTGCCGCTGGCCAAATTCGCCGTCTCGTTCGCAGAGGAAAAGGGCGATTTCATTGGCCGCGCCGCGCTGAAGCGGCAGTTCGAGGCGTTCCAGAGGATCATGAACCGCGATTATTCCGCAATTGCGGATCTTCCGTACCGCATCCAGCCGGTCTATCTTTCCGGCAAGGGCGTTCTGCGCAAGGGCTTCCCGGTCTACAGCAAGGACGCGTGGGCAGAGGGAAAGCCCGTCGGCTATGTGACCTCCGGCACGATGATCCCCTATTTCAAGACGGAGGGCGAGGGGCTGGAAACGGTCATCACCTCCGAGACGGGCAAGCGCTCCATCGGCCTTGCGTATCTCGATTCGCGCATCTGCCAGGACTTTGATCTTGAGATCGACATTCGCGGCAAGCGGCAGCCGGCCAAGGTCGTCGCATGGCATATCCGACAGGATGCCGCGCCCTATGTCCGTCCCATCCTGCCCGATCATCCTGCCCCGGCTGCGCCGCACTGCGACGCGCCGTATGCCGAAAAGGCTGCCGCGCTCCTGAAAAAAGCGCAGGAGAACCATCTCTGGCGGCAGCACCGGTGCATCAATCTCATCCCGTCTGAAAACACACAATCGCGCGCCGTGCGCCTGCTTTCGGCCTCCGATCCGTCGAACCGCTATGCCGAGCATAAAAAGCAGAAGGCGTTCTATGACGCGGAGATCTTCTATTATCAGGGCACAAACTTCATCGGCGAGGTCGAGGCACTGCTCGTTGAGGAGATGAAAAAGTTTCTCGGCGCGTCGCAGGTCGAAACGCGCGTGACCTCCGGCCAGATGTCCAATACCGCCGTCTTCTCCGCGCTCATGGACTTTAAGAACCGTGTTGACCGCAAGCGCACGCCGCAGCGGCTCGGCTGGGTCATGAACAACCATATCGTCCGCGGCGGCCATCTGTCCGCACAGCCCATGGGTGCGCTGCACGACTATATCGCCGTCGATCCCGTCACCGAAAAGCAGATGGTCGTCAATTTCCCCGTCTGCGCCGACGACCCGTACCGCATCGACACGGAGGCGGCAAAGCTGCTGCTTGCGCAGTACCGGCCGGAATTCGTGATCTTCGGCAAGTCCATGGTGCTGTACAAGGAGCCGGTCGCGGAGCTTGTAAGCTTCATCCGCGAGCAGGGCATCCGCACGACCGTCATGTACGACATGGCCCATGTGCTGGGCCTGATCGGCGACCACTTCCAGAAGCCGTTTGAAGAGGGCGCGGAGATCGTCACCGGCTCGACGCACAAGACCTTCTTCGGCCCGCAGCGCGGCGTGATCGGCGTGAATTACAAGCCGGAGGACCTCAAATGGGGCCTCTGGGAGACGATCGAAACGCGCGCCTTCCCCGGCAGTGTCTCCAACCATCACCTCGGAACGCTGCTCGGCCAGCTGATGGCCGCGTATGAAATGAACGCCTTCAAGGACGAATACCAGAGGGCCGTGATCGAGAACGCGAAGAGCTTCGCCGCCAGCCTGAAGGCCGAGGGGCTTGACGTGGCGGGCGACCCGGCCGTGGGCTACACCGAGACGCATCAGGTCATCGTCCGCGTCGGCTACGCCAGAGGCCCGGAGATCGCGAAGCGGCTCGAGGAGAACAACATCATCTGCAACTATCAGGCCACGCCCGACGAGGAGGGCTTCACTGCCTCCGGCGCGCTGCGCATGGGCGTAAACGAAATGACCCGCTTCGGCTTCGGCAGGGAGCAGTTTGCGCACCTTGCGCACCTGATCGCCGACTGCATCCTGCGCAATGCGGACGTCCGGGAGGAAGCTGCCCGCCTGCGCGAGGGCTTCACCGATATGCGCTACTGCTTCTCCGACGCAGAAACGGAAAAGCTCATTTCCGCCCTGGCCGAGGCTACGGGGATCTGAGCGGATAGAGTACACTTTATCAGAAATTTGCCTGCTCAGTGTAGGGGCCGATGCCGGTCACAGCCGTTCGCGACGAAGGAGCGTTACGGATGTGGGTCTGCCGCTTGCCGGTACACATCGGCCCGGCAGATTGCACCGCGTTTTACGAAAATCTTCGGCGAATTCGCAGCTTCCCAACGGGCCGATGTGGGCATCGGCCCCTACTATACTGTGCGAATCCGCACTGCCTGCAAATATGGCGAAGCATATCCAGCGCCCCTTTTCTCTCCCCACCAACTCAACCAATCAACCCCACAAAACAGAATTGGAGGAACAAATTATGAATTTTCCCGCTGAACTGAAGTATTCCCGCGACCACGAATGGGTCAAGATGCTCGACGACACGACCGCTCTTGTCGGCATCACGGACTTTGCCCAGAGCGAGCTGGGCGATCTGGTCTACGTCAATCTGCCTGAGCCCGGCGACGAGGTGCTTGCGGGCGAAACGGCCTGCGACGTCGAATCCGTCAAGGCCGTGTCCGACGTTATGAGCCCCGTGACCGGTGTGATCGCCGAGGTCAACGAGGAGCTGGACGATTCTCCCGAGCTTCTGAACTCCGACCCCTATGAGGCGTGGATCATGAAGATCGAGCATATCACGGACTTCTCCGAGCTTCTGAGCGCGGAGGAATATGAGGCGTTCACGAAGGAGGAGCACTGATGGGCACCTTTGTCCCGACGACAGCTGCGGAGCGGGAGCAGATGCTGCGGACGATCGGCGTATCGTCCGTAGAAGATCTGTTCCGGGACGTGCCGCAGCAGATGTATCTGGACGGATACTTGGATCTGCCGCCCGGAAGGAGCGAGCTGGAAACGCTTGAGGCCGTCTCGGCGCTGGCAGAGCGGAACCGCGTGTTCAAAACCTGTCTGCGCGGCGCGGGCAGCTACCGGCATTATATCCCCGCGGCGGTCAAGGCTGTCGTGACCCGCGAGGAATTTGTGACGGCCTATACGCCCTATCAGGCCGAGATCAGCCAGGGCATTTTACAGGGAATTTTCGAGTACCAGACCATGCTCTGTGAGCTGACCGGCATGGACGTGTCCAATGCGGGCGTTTATGACGGCGGAACTGCCGCCGCAGAGGCCATCCCCATGTGCCGCGACCGCAAACGCACAAAGGCCTACGTCTCCGCAGCGGTCGACCCGAACGTCCTCGGCGTTATGAAGACCTACTGCTTCGGTTCCGGGACAGAGTTAACTGTCGTCCCGATGAAGGACGGCAGAACAGACCCGGACGCGCTGCGCGCCATACTCGGTGCGGATGCCGCCTGCTTCTATGTCCAGCAGCCGAATTTCTTCGGCCTGCTGGAGGACGCGGAGCTGCTCGGCGAGATCACGCACGCAGCCGGGGCCAAATACATCATGGGCGTGAACCCCATTTCGCTGGCAGTTTTGAAAACGCCCGGCGAGTGCGGCGCGGACATCGCCGTCGGCGAAGGTCAGCCCCTTGGCCTCGACACGGCCTTCGGCGGCCCGTACCTCGGATTTATGACCGCGACGAGCGCCATGATGCGTAAGCTCCCCGGCCGCATCGTCGGTCAGACGCACGACACGGAGGGGAAGACCGGCTATGTCCTCACGCTTTCCGCGCGGGAGCAGCACATCCGCCGGGAAAAGGCCTCGTCCAACATCTGCTCGAACGAACAGCTCTGCGCGCTGACCGCCGCCGTCTATCTTGCCGCCATGGGCGAAGCCGGACTGCGGCAGGCCGCGGCGCTCTGCACGTCCCGCGCGCATTATTTTGCGCAGCGGCTCGAAGAGGTACTTGGCTGGAAGCGCGTCTATCCCGGCGAATTCTTCCACGAGTTTGTCACTGCCTGCCCGTGCCCCGAGCGGACGCTGGAAGTGCTGGAGGCGCACGGGATTCTGGGCGGCCTGCCGGTGGAGGGCGGAATTCTCTGGTGCGTGACGGAGCTGACAGATAAGAAAACGCTCGACCATGTGATCGGGCTTTTGCAGGAGGTGAGCGGCCAATGAAGACGATCTTTGAACAGGGCGCGCCCGGCCATGGCCTGTCGCTGCTTCCCGCGTGCGATGTGCCCGTCGTGACGCTGGCGCCGGCGCGCAAAAAGCCGCTGCGCCTGCCGCAGGTGAGCGAAAATGAGCTTATCCGGCACTATACCGCGCTGTCGCACCGCGTCCACGGCATGAACGACGGCTTCTATCCGCTGGGTTCGTGCACGATGAAGTATAATCCCAAGGTCAACGAAGCACTTGCGGCGCTGCCGGGCTTTGCGCGGCTCCATCCGCTCCAGCCGGAGCAGACGGCGCAGGGCGCGCTGGAGCTGCTGTATGAAACGGGAAAGCTGCTCGGAGAAGTGACCGGCATGGACGCGTTCACGCTCCAGCCCGCCGCAGGCGCGCACGGCGAGTTTACCGGCCTGCTGCTCATCAAGGCGTATCACCTTGCACGCGGCGATGCGGCCCGGACAGAGATCATCGTCCCGGACTCCGCCCACGGCACGAATCCGGCCTCGTCCGTCATGGCAGGTTTCCGCGTGGTCAATATCCCGTCCGGCGCAGACGGCTGCGTCGATCTCGCGGCGCTCCGCGCCGCCGTCGGGCCGCAGACGGCGGGACTGATGCTCACGAACCCCAATACGGTCGGTATTTTCGACAAGAACATCCTCGAAATCACGAAGATCATCCACGATGCGGGCGGTCTGTGCTATTATGACGGCGCGAATCTGAACGCCGTCATGGGCGTCGTTCGTCCGGGCGACATGGGCTTTGACTGCATCCACCTGAATCTGCATAAGTCCTTTGCCACGCCGCACGGCGGCGGCGGGCCGGGTTCCGGCCCCGTTGGCTGCAAGGCGTTCCTCGCGCCGTTCCTGCCCGGCCCCATCCCGGAAAAGACCGAAAGCGGCTTCCGCTTTACGCAGCCCGCGCAGTCCGTCGGCCGGGTGCGGGATTTCTACGGGAATTTCCTCGTCGTCGTCAAGGCGTTCGCCTATCTGACCATGCTTGGCCGGGAGGGCGTGCATGAGGTGGGCCGCAACGCGGTTCTGAACGCGAATTATATGATGGCCGCGCTGCAGGATATCTACGACATGGCCTACCCCGGCCCCTGTATGCACGAGTTCGTCATGACGCTGGATCGGCTGCACAAGGAAACCGGCGTTTCCGCGCTCGATATCGCCAAGGGGCTGCTTGACAACGGTATTCATCCGCCCACAATGTATTTCCCACTGATCGTCCACGAGGCGCTCATGGTCGAGCCGACGGAAACGGAATCCAAGGCCACCATGGACGAGGCAATCGAGGTCTTCCGTGCGCTTGCCCGCCTCGCGCATGAGGACCCCGAAGCGCTCCACACCGCGCCGCACAATACCCCTGTCCGCCGCCTCGACGAGGTGCAGGCGGCAAGAAACCCCGTTCTGCGCGCCGCGCTTGCGGAATAAGAAAAAACGGTCTGCCGCCCGGCTGTGCATCTGCATAGCCGGGCGGTACTGCGCTGTCAGGGGGAGGATAGCGTGCGGTTTAGCAGGCTGGTCATGCCTCCGGTGGCCCCATCTTTTCCGCTTTGCCGGAAAAGATAGGGGGGAAAAGGGGCGCTGATTACGGTTGGTGCGTGCTGCGGGTGCAAGTCTGGCAGGCATCCAATTCGTAGTTGCTGCGAACACGCGCAGTCACCCTACGAGCGCTTTGGTACGCGCCGCCTGTTACGGGACGTCGGGGTTGTTAATAGCTGCGTTGGAATAGCTGCGGTAAATCAGCTCTGCGTTCAAATTTTGCAGGGCAGTACGGATTCGCTGCAGATCCCAAAAGCCGGAGGGGATATGCTGCAAGGTTCAGCGTGCTCCGGAATTTACGGCATTCGAATCCCCTCGGGCCCTTCGGGTCAGCTCCCGTGCCAGTGCTGTAAAACAAAAAGCAGTGTTGACAAATGCAGATGCATATTATAAAATTGGAATATAGAATAATTAGATGATAAAGGAGGGCCGCAATGGGATTACAGCATGGGATCCTTGGATTTTTGAATTATGGCCCGTGCAGCGGGTATGAGCTGACAAAGGCGTTTCATTCCTCCGTGCAGTTTTTCTGGCCTGCGCAGACCAGCCAGATCTATCTGACGCTGGGCAAGCTGGAGGATGCCGGGCTTGTCACGCATGAGACGGTCATTCAAAACGGGAAGCCGAATAAAAACGTCTATTCCATCCTGCCCGCCGGACGCGCGGAGCTGCAGCGCTGGCTGTCGGAGCAGGGAAAGACGGCAGACGGCTATAAGAGCGAATTTCTGATGAAGGTCTTCTTTGCTGAAAATCTCCCGCCGCAGCAGGCAATCACAATGCTGCGCGCCTATGCGGACGGCTGCCGCGCGTGGCTGCGGAGCATGGACAGCGTACCGCAGAGCATTGAGGATTACGGCAAGCTGACCGACGCCAGCGCGCCTGTATATTGGGCCTTTACGGCGCAGTTCGGCAGAAATTATGCGCAGATGTGCATCGCCTGGGCCGAGGACTGCATCAAACGGCTGGAGGAAATGGTATGAGAGTTCTGGTTCTGAACGGAAGTCCCAAGGGGGACAAAAGCAATACATACCGGCTCACAAGCGCGTTTCTGGACGGCCTGCGGCAGACGCAGCCGGTGGAGGCCGAGACCATCGAGGTCGGAAAGCTGCATCTGCTGCCGTGCCGCGGCTGCTTCGCCTGCTGGAGCAAAACGCCGGGCAAGTGCGTATTGCAGGACGATATGGCCGGTGTGATCGGGAAAATTCTTGCCGCCGACGTGCTGATCTGGAGCTTTCCGCTCTATTATTTCAGCATTCCAGGCCAGCTCAAGCTGCTCATCGACCGGCAGCTGCCGATGTCGCTGCCGTTTATGACCGACACGGACTCCGGCGGCCACCCGAGCCGGTACGACCGCTCCGGCCAGCGGCAGGTCGTGATCTCGACCTGCGGCTTCTATACCGCCGAGGGCAATTATGACGCGGTGGACGCGCAGGTTTCCCGGCTTTGCGGCAAGGATGGCTATACGTCCGTCTACTGCGGACAGGGCGAGCTGTTCCGCGTCCCGGCGCTGCGCCAGCGCACGGATGCGTATCTTGAGCTGGTCAAACAGGCGGGCGCGGAGTTTGCGCGCGGCGCGATCCTGCCGGAAACGGCCCGCGCCTTGCGCCAGCCGCTGTTCCCGCGCGCGGTATTTGAGCAGATGGCGGACGCCAGCTGGGGCGTCAGTCGGGAGGATACTGCCGCGGCAAAGACCCCGGAGGCCGGGAGGCTGTCTCCGGCGCAGGCCTTTACGCGGCAGATGGCCGCGCTCTATGACCCATCGACATGGGACGGGAGGGACCGTGTTCTGGAATTTTTCTATACGGACACCGGCGAAACCTGCCAGATCGTGCTCGGAAAGGACGGCCAGCGCGTGCTGCAATCGGACTTCCTGCCCTGCACGACGCGCATCGAAACGCCGCTTTCCGTCTGGCAAAAAATCGGCAGCGGGGAGCTTGACGGCAAGCAGGCGATGATGGAGCACCAGTACCGCGTGACCGGCGACTTTTCGGTCATGCTCCATTGGGACGAGATCTTCGGCCTTGGAGCCGCCGCGCCGCAGCCGTCCGCCGAGCCCCGGAAGAAGACGAACATGACGCTCATGCTGCTGCCGTGGATGGCGATCTGGATCGCGCTGTCTATCCACGCGCAGATCGGCGCGTGTATCGGCCTCGCGGTCTGTGCGCTGCTGCCGTTCGCGTTTCTGAACTACCGCATGACGGTTTTCGAGCCGTGTTCGATTCTGGCGGTCGGCACGATCTGCGTGCTGACGCTTCTGGACGCGCTGCCGCTCACGCTGCTGCTGCCCGCGTCGTATCTTCTGTTCGGCCTGATGTGGGGCGTAACAGTCTTTCTGCCCATGCCGTTGACGGCGTATTATTCCATGAACGGCTACGGCGGCGAGACAGCGCTTCAAAATCCGCTGTTCATGCACACGAACCGCATTCTGACGGCCTGCTGGGCGGTTCTGTATCTGCTCACGCCGGTCTGGACGTGGTATCTGCTGCAAACGCCCGTTTCATACCTGACCGGCGCGGTCAACTCCGCCCTGCCCATGCTCCTCGGCGCGTTCACAGCCTGGTTCCAGCGCTGGTACCCGGCGCATTACGCCGCAAGCAAAAAATAATGACACCCATGCAGTCCCCCTGTTATGCCGATCGAAGCGCATGACAGGGGGGCTTTTCTGCATGGTCGGGAGCTGGTCAAGCCTCCGGCGGCCCCTTCTTTTCCGCCTTGCCGGAAAAGAAGGGGGAGAAAAGGGGCGCTTGGACGCGTTTGGTGCGTCCTGCGGGTACGGTTTAGGCAAGTCCTTATTTTTGGGTATTACGAACACACATACTCACCCTACGAGCGCTATGGTACGCGCCGCCTGTTACGGGACATCAGATTTACAAGTAGCTGCCTTTGAATGGCTGCTGTAAATCAGCCATGCGTTTAAAATTCGTGAGGCAGTACGGATTCGCCGCAGATTCCCGTAAAAAGCGGTGCGTCCCGCGGGCGGACAGAGTCGTCCGCCCCTACACCGAAATGCGCAGATGCATACGAATTCGCCAAAGATTTCTGATGATTCAGTGCATCCTGCCGGGCGGAGCAGAACCCCGCCCCTACCAACTGCGGTTAAATTTCAACGATTTTACGTAAAACGGACAGGCGTGCTCATTCCCCCGTAAAGCTTTTGCAGTACGGGGCCAGACAGCAGCGGTCGCACGCGGGCTTTCTTGCCGCGCAGACGGCCCGGCCGTGCAGGACGAGCCTGTGGCAGAAATCGGAGGATTCCTCCGGCGGCAAAATCGCGCGCAGCTGCTGCTCGACCTTTGCCGGGTCCTTGCCGCTGGCGAGGCCCAGCAGGTTGCAGATACGGATGCAGTGCGTGTCGCAGACGACCGAGCCGGGCGTCCCATAAATATCGCCCAGCAGCAGATTCGCCGTTTTTCGGCCCACGCCCGGCAGGCGCAGAAGCTGCTCCATCGTGCCGGGCACCTTCCCACCGTATTCGTCCCGCAGCATCCGGCAGGCCAGCACGATATCTTCCGCCTTGTGCTTGTAGAACCCGCAGGAGTGGACATAGCCCTCGACCTCGGCCACGTCTGCCTCCGCGAATGCGTCCAGCGTCGGATAGCGCGCGAAGAGCGCAGGCGTGACCAGATTGACCCGCGCGTCTGTGCACTGTGCGGACAGGCGCACCGCGATCATCAGCTCGTAATCCTTCCCGTAATGCAGCGCGCAGAGCGCGTCCGGGTATTCCTGCTTCAGCGCGGCAATGATACCAGCTACACGTTCCGATGTTTCCATACTTGCTCATCCCTTGCCTTTTTTGTTTTATTGTATCATAAGCGCGCTGGAAAGGGAACCGCCCGCTTGTAATTGGCAGCGAAAACCGGTATAATACGTTAGAAATCAAAAAAGGAGGCGGGCGATATGTATCAGCCCCTCGCGGACGCGCTTCGTCCGCAGGAACTTTCCGACGTTTGCGGCCAGCAGCATATTTTAGGAGAAAACGGGCTGCTGCGCCGGATCATTGAAAGCGGTTCTGTGCCGAACATGATCTTCTACGGTCCGTCCGGCACGGGCAAGACGACCGTTGCGAACCTGATCGCGAAGAAAACGCAGCGAAAGCTGTGCAAGCTCAACGCGACGACCGCGTCCTCTGCCGACATCAAGGAGATCTACGCCCAGCTCGACACGTTTCTCGCGCCGAACGGCGTGCTGCTGTATCTGGACGAGATCCAGTATTTCAACAAAAAGCAGCAGCAGACGCTGCTGGAATACATCGAAAACGGCAAGATCACGCTCATTGCGTCCACGACGGAAAATCCGTATTTCTATGTCTATAATGCTATCCTGTCGCGCTCGACGGTGTTTGAATTCAAGCCCGTGGAGAAGGACGAGGCGCAGCGCGCGGTCAGCCGGGCGCTCAATTATCTCGAAGCGCGCGACAGCGTGACCATCCTGCCGGAGCCCGGCGTGAAGGAGCACATCGCGCAGTCCTGCGGCGGCGATATCCGCAAGGCGCTCAACGCCGTCGAATTCCTCTATACGGCCACGCGGCCCGAAAACGGCGTGGTCAGGCTCACCATGGCAGACGCGAAGCAGGTGTCGCAGCGCTCGGCCATGCGGTACGACAAATCCGGAGACGATCACTATGACGATCTTTCCGCGCTCATGAAGTCCATCCGCGGCTCCGACCCGGACGCCGCCGTGCACTATCTGGCCCGGTTTTTAGAGGCGGGCGATCTGCCGTCCGCCTGCCGCCGCATCCTGTGCTCCGTGGCGGAGGACATCGGCCTTGCCTATCCGCAGGCCATCCCCATCGTCAAGGCCTGCGTCGACAGCGCTTTGCAGCTGGGCCTGCCGGAGGCGCGTCTGCCGCTGGCCGACGCGGTTCTTCTCCTTGCCACGGCCCCGAAGTCCAATTCCGGCTGCATGGCCATCGATGCGGCCATCGCCGATGTGAAGGCAGGCAGAACCGGCCCCGTCCCGCGCGAGCTGCAAAATGTCCACGCCGACGGCACGGGCTTCGAGCGCGACCAGGGCTATCTCTACCCGCACAATTTCCCGAACCACTGGGCCCGGCAGCAGTATCTCCCCGACGTGATCAAAGACCGCGTCTATTACACCTACGGCGACAACAAAACCGAACAGGCCGCCAAGCGCTACTGGGACGAGATCAAGAAGTGACGCACCGCTCAAGGCTCAGTTGGCGGCGGAGCCGACTGAGGGGTTGCGGCAAACAACCGAACAACTGAAACCCTTTCGGCGAATACGTACTACACCGCGTAGGGGCGGACGACTCTGTCCGCCCCGGCAGATTGCACCGTTTTTACGGTAATCTGCGGCGAATTCGTAACTTCCCAGCGGGTCGATGTGGGCATCGACCCCTACAACGAAATAGGGAACCGCTTGCGAATTCGCCGCAAATTCTCATGCAGATGCAACATCTCCCGGCGGGCGGACAAGGCGTCCGCCCCTACGTCGAAACAGGAACGTGCTTACGGATTCGCCGCAAATTTCCATAGAAAGGCTGGTGTCCATTTTGAAAAAATGGCAGAAAAGTTTGATTCTTGTGCTGGCATTTGCCGTCGCAATCCTTGGCTCGGCTATCGTGACCATGCAGCTTACACGCCGCGAGCAAACACCCGCCGAGGCCAAAACGGCGGAGATCGGCGCGTATCTTGACCGGTTCTTCATCGACGATTATGATGAAGATACGCTTGCCGACGCTGCCGCGTCCGCCATGGTCGAGGCGACCGGCGACCGCTGGAGCTATTACCTGACCGCCGAGGAAAAGAGCAGCTATGATGAGCAGATGCAGAACGCCTATGTCGGCATCGGCGTGACCATCACCGCGCAGGAAGAACTCGGCGGAATGCGAATTGAGGCTGTGACCGCAGGCGGCCCGGCGGAGAAAGCCGGACTGCTCACCGGCGATATCATCACCGAGGTCGAGGGCGAAAAAACGCTTGACCTCGGCATGACAGGGACGCGCACAAAGGTGCGCGGCGAGGAGGGAACCTTCGTGACGCTGACGATCCTGCGCGGGGAGGAAAGCTTCCCCGTTTCGGTCGAGCGCCGCAGCATCCAGACGCCCGTTGCGACGTATGAAATGCTGGACGGGCAGATCGGCTATATCAAGATCGCCAATTTCGACACCCGCTGCGCGGAGGAGACAAACGCCGCCATGGACGAGCTGATCGCGCAGGACGCGAAGGCGCTGATCTTTGACGTGCGGAACAATGGCGGCGGATATAAAAACGAGCTGGTCAAGGTACTGGATAAAATACTGCCGGAGGGCATTCTGTTCCAGAGCGAGGACTATCAGGGCTCGAAGCAAATCGACCGCTCGGACGCGGACTGCATCGACCTGCCCATGGCCGTGCTCGTCAATCAGGATAGCTATTCCGCGGCTGAGTTTTTCGCCGCCGCGATCCAGGAATATGACTGGGGTACGGTTGTCGGAACGAAGACGGTCGGCAAAGGCAATTTCCAGACGGCTTTTACGCTCTCCGACGGCTCCATGCTGAACCTGTCCATCGGCAAATACTACACGCCGCAGGGCCGCAGTCTGACCGATACCGGCATCACGCCAGACGTTGAAATCGCCCTTTCCGACGAGGACGACGCAAAACTTTACTACGGTCAGCTGGAAAAAGCGGACGACGCACAATTACAGGCCGCAATCCGCGAAATCACCCAGAAACTCTCTTGACATCCCTATCTTTGCCCGATATAATGTCTGCTGAATCACTGTAAATACCGGGCGTTTTCTGCCCGATCGATTATGGAAGGAACGATCGTAAAATGGCAAAAGAATTCAAGATCAGTGCGCTCCGCCTCAAGGAGCTGGAGCAGGAGCTTTTTTATCTGAAGACGACCCGCGAGAAGGAAGTCGCCGAGCAGATCAAGGAGGCGCGTTCGTTCGGCGACCTCTCCGAGAACAGCGAATACGACGAGGCCAAGAACGAGCAGGCCAAGCTTTATGGCCGCATCGCCGAGGTTGAAAATATTCTCGCCCATGCCGTCATTATTGACGAGACAGAGGACTCCGAGGGCAAGATCGGCCTCGGCTGCACCATCAAGGTCGAGGATATGGAGACGGGTGACGAGGAGCTTTACGCCATCGTCGGTTCGCAGGAGGCCAACCCCATGGAATGCCGCATTTCCGACGATTCCCCGTTCGGCAAGGCACTGCTTGGCCACAAGGTCGGCGACATTGTTGAGGTTGAGGCCCCCATCGGCGTGCTCAAGTATAAGATCCTGACGGTTGAAAAGTAACGAATCAGAAAAAGAGGATAGCTATGGAACAGGAAAACAGGAATCAGCAGAACGCGGCCCCGCAGGTCAGCCTCGGCGACCAGATCAAGGTCCGCCGCGAAAAGCTCGCGCAGCTGCAGGCGGAGGGCATGGACCCGTTTGCCATCACCCGCTTCGTCAGCACCACGACCGCACAGGAGATCAAGGAGCATTTTGACGAGATGGAGGGCAAGCCCGTCTCCATTGCGGGCCGTCTCATGTCCAAGCGCGGCATGGGCAAGGTGTCCTTCTGCGACTTGCAGGACAAAACAGGCCGCATCCAGCTCTACGCCCGCAAGGACGAAATGGACGAGGCCGAATATAACCGCTTCAAGAAATACGACATCGGCGATATCGTCGGCGTCGAGGGCGAGATCTTCCGCACGCAGCGCGGCGAAATGTCCGTGCGCGCGAAGACCATCACGCTGCTGTCCAAGTCCCTGCTGCCGCTGCCCGAGAAGTTCCACGGCCTGACCGACAAGGAGACGCGCTACCGCCAGCGCTATGTCGATCTGATCGTGAACCCGGAGGTCAAGCGGAATTTCATCATCCGTTCGCAGTTCATCAAGCATCTGCGGGATTATCTGGACAATATGGGCTATATCGAGGTCGAAACGCCCGTTCTCAATACCATCGCGGGCGGCGCGGCGGCAAGACCCTTTATTACGCACCACAATACGCTCGATATCGATATGTATATGCGTATCGCGACCGAGCTTCCTCTGAAGCGCCTGATCGTCGGCGGCATGGACCGCGTGTATGAGGTCGGCCGCATCTTCCGCAACGAGGGCATGGACCCCAAGCACAACCCCGAATTCACCACGGTCGAGCTCTACCAGGCCTACGCCGATTTCCACGACATGATGGACATCGCCGAGGGCGTTTACACCACCTTCGCCCAGAAATACCTCGGAACCTATGAGCTGAACTGGATGGGCGAAACGATCGATCTGACCCCCGGCTGGCCGCGGCTGACGATGGTAGATGCCGTCAAGCAGTATGTCGGCGTTGATTTCGGCGCGATCACTGACGACGCAGAGGCCGTTGCTGCGGCAAAGGCAGTCGGCGTCGAGCTGGCGGAGGCTGCCGAAAAGACATGGGGCAACGCGCTTTACGCCTGCTTCGACCAGAAGGTCGAGGAGCATCTGGTGCAGCCGACCTTTATCACGATGTACCCGGTCGAGGTCAGCCCGCTGACCAAGCGCAGCCCGGAGGACCCGCGCCTGACCGAGCGCTTTGAGTTCTTCATCTGCCGCAGCGAGATGGGCAACGCCTATTCCGAGCTGAACGACCCCATTGACCAGCGCGAACGCTTCATGAAGCAGGTCGAGCAGCGCGAACGCGGCGACGACGAGACGGAAATGCTCGACGAGGATTTCCTCACCGCGCTTGAATACGGTATGCCCCCCACGGGCGGCATGGGCATGGGCATCGACCGCGCCGTCATGCTCTTCACCGGCGCAGACACCATCCGCGACGTCATCCTGTTCCCGACGATGAAGCCGCTGGACGTTCCCAAGACGAAAAAACCGGAGGAAGCCGGTATCATCGGCGGCGCGACGAGCACAGTCGAGATCGAGGTCAAGGACGAGCCGATTGATTTTTCTAACGTCGAGATCGAGCCGCTGTTCAAGGACTATGTGGACTTCGAGACGTTCTCCAAGTCCGACTTCCGCGCCGTCAAGGTCAAGGCGTGCGAGGCAGTCAAAAAGTCCAAGAAACTCCTGAAATTCGTGCTGGATGACGGCACCGGCACCGACAGAGTCATCCTTTCCGGTATCCACGAGTACTACGAGCCGGAAGAGCTCGTCGGCAAGACCTGCGTCGCCATCACGAATCTGCCGCCGAGGCCCATGATGGGCATCGACTCCTGCGGGATGCTCATTTCCGCCGTCCACCACGAGGAAGGCGTCGAAAAACTCCATCTTCTGATGCTCGACCCGCACATCCCCGCGGGCGCAAAGCTGTATTAATTTGAATTAAAATTACAAAAAGCTGGAATGCACAGACCCTTGTGCATTCCAGCTTTTTTATGGATTTCTGCCCGCAGACCTCATTCCAGTGCGGAGGCCAGTGTGTCGAGCGGGTCGACGGCTTCGCCGTCGCGGAAAACGCTCAGGTGCAGGTGCGGGCCAGTGGCCCAGCCGGTCTCGCCGACGGCGGCGATGACCTGCCCCTGCGCAACTGTGTCCCCGGATTCGACATAGAATGCGCGCAGGTGTGCGTACATCGTCTGCACGCCGTTTTCATGCTCCAGCGTCACATGATAGCCGTAGGCTTCGCTGTAGCTGCAATCCAGCACCGTTCCGGCCGCGACGGCCAGCACATTTTGTCCCGCCTCGGCTTCGAGATCAACGCCGCTGTGAAACGATTCCTTCTGCGTCAGCGGGTGGACTGTCCAACCATACGCATCCGTCACGGCTGCGTCCGCGTCCTCCAGCGGCCAGACGTAGGCGGGGGCTTCTGCTTCCGGCTCCTGCGCGGCAGGGGCCGGAGTTATAACCGGGTCAATGTGAATGACCGGCTGATTAACCGGCGCTTCGGGTGTTTCGGCCTGCTCCTGCATGGCGGCAGGCGCTTCCGGGACGCGTGCAGCGGTCTGCGCCTGCGTTGCAAGTACGCCTGCGGCAAGCAGGAACAGCACGGCGGTCAGTGCGCCTGTCCAGACAGGCAGTCTGCGGAAGCGCAGAATCGCGCGGACGCGCTCCTCCGCACAGCTTTTTGCAAAGCTGCTGCAAAGGGGAGAGGGCTTCGTCTGCCGCTGCGCCATGTCAAGAAGCGCCAGCGCGTAGGGCTTCTTGCAGGCCGGGCCGAGCGCACGCAGAACGGCCTCGTCGCAGGCCAGCTCCATATCGCGGTTCGCAAGGCGCACCATAATCCAAACCAGCGGGTTCCACCAGTACAGGCACAAACAGACAATCAGCAGCAGCTTGCGCAGGCAGTCTTTGCGGCGGATATGCGCCAGCTCATGTGCCAGAACAAGCTGAAACTGCGGCTGACCGGCCGGCAGATCGTCCGGCAGCAGTACCGTCGGGCGGAAAACGCCGAACGTCAGCGGGGCGCGGCGGCTTTCGGTCACACAGATCCTCGGGTCGCGCAGAAAGCGGAACCGATCAAGCAGCGCGTCGACGGACGGCTGCGGCAGAATGCGCCGGGGATGGAACCGGCGCGTCGTGCAGACATAGCCGGCTGCCAAATACGCGGCAAGCAGCGCTGCGATCCCGAACCAGAGCAGCAGCCGCCAGTCCGTCCCCGATCCGACGGCGGACGCGGTCTGCGCCGCAGAGAACTGCGGGAAGGGGAGCAGCGCAGACGCAATAGGCGCGGTCTGCGGCTCCGCCGTGCCGCGCAGCAGGTTCCAGACGCTCAGCCGCGTCGGGATCTCGACCGGCAGCAGGAACCGAATCGCGGCGGTGCACCAGAGCGCCGGGAAAAGCCTTCGGGGCAGATGATCTTTCAGCGTCAGCCGCAGCGCGAGGATCAGGAGAACCAGCGCGCTTCCGCCAAGGACTGCCGCCTGCACACCCTTCATGCCTCCTGCGCCTCCACCAGCGCGCGCAGCCGCGCCAGCTCGTCTTTGGACAATGAGCGGTCGGACAAAATCGATGCGAACAGCAGCTCTGCCGAGCCGCCGAAGACCTTGTCGACCAGCGAATCGGCCTCCTCCTTCTGCGCCTGCCGCTTGGTGATCACCGCATGGCAGACAAAATTTGGCTCCCGCCGCTCGATCGCGCCCTTGTCGATGCATTTTTTGATCACGGTATAGGTTGTGTTCTTGTTCCAGCCGATGGAATCCGCCAGCCGCAGGGAAATTTCCTTTGCCGTGCGGTCATTCTCCTGCCAGAGCACCTCCATGACCTTCCATTCCGAATCAAACAGCTTCATAAACAGCCTCCCATTCCAACTCTTATGTCCAGACTATCACATTCGTCCAAATCTGTCAAGAGGACTTGACAAACGTAGACTATTGTGATAGTTTACAAATAGACTATCGCGATAGTACAGTGAGGAAAGGAGGTTCCGCATCCCTTTTACACAAACAACCAACCATACATACAGCAAGACAAAACGCATATTAGAAATTTGCGGCTGCCGTCCAACTTTTTCTTTTGCTTCTCCAAAAGAAAAAGCTGCAAAAAGAAAACGAGCCCGGGGGGATTTCGATTTCCCCCCGGAGCTCCCTTGAACCGACCAGAAAAACCGCTTCGGTTTTTATGGGAATCTGCGACCAATCTGCAGCTGCCCAATGGGCCGATGTGTACCGGCAAGCGGCAGACCCACATCCGTAACGCTCCTTCGTCGCGAACGGCTGTGACCGGCATCGGCCCCTACAGGACTCCGGCGAATCCGCACTGCCCTGCAAATTTTGAACGCAGAGCGGATTTACCACAGCCATTCAAAGGCAGCTGCTTTCAAATTCGTTGTACCGTGACAGGCGGCGCGTAGAATCGTGCCCGTAAGGTGACTCGGTGTGTTCGCAACGATTAAAAAACCGGTTCCTGCCTGAACCGTATCCGCAGAACGCACCAATCGTAACCAGCGCCCCTTTTCTCCTCCTTCTTTTCCGACAAGACGGAAAAGAAGGGGCCGCCGGAGGCATCCCACCCTCACACACCCGAATCCAAAGGAGGTCATGATGAAGAAAACCCAACGGCTGACCGCCGTTTTTCTGCTTTTACTTATACTCTGCGGCTGCTCGACACCGACAGCCCCGGATACCATAGTCATGCCGCAGACATCTGCGGAAACCCGCACAGAACCTGCGCCTGTTTCAGCAGAACCGGAACCTGCCGCGTTTCATCTGGAATACAAACAGGCCGCACTGCCGGAACCGCTTTCGAACGTCACGGCGCTGACCGTGCTGGACGGCACGTTCCTTCTCGGCGGCGTTTCGGAGACGGGGCCTGCGCTCGTGCGCCTGACGGCGGAGGGAAAAAGCGAAGAACTCCCGCTTCCGGACAGCACGGAGTATCTCTACGCGCTCTGCCCGGACGGGGCAGGCGGGGCGTGGCTGCTCTGCGGAAGCCTGCCGAAGGGCTATTTCGATGCGTTCGGAAACTTCCGGTTCCTTTCAAAGGAGCCGGAGGGCAAGCTTGCGCTGGCCCACTATGACGCCGCGTTCGCCTTGCAGGAGATCGTGCTCCTGCAGACGCAGTACACCGACCGCTTTTTCCAGCTGTGCAGGCTTGAAGGCGGCTTTTGCATGATGAGCGCATCGCTGCTTATCCGTCTGGATGAGGCGGGCGCGGAAACGTCGCGGCAAAGTCTGGACGCAAAGGACGGCTGGAGCTTCGCGGCCATACAGGAGGCGGACGGCGTTCTGTATGTCCTGACGCGGAATTTTTACAGCGAGGAGCTGCCGGAGCTGCGCAAATTCGCGCCGGATACGCTTTCTGCGCTGGAGGCCGATACCTGCACCTCGGAGGTCATCGGGCTTGCCCTGTGCGCGGACGGACGGCTGCTGATGGGGAACAGGGAAGAGCTCTTCGCGTATGATACCGGTTCCGGAGAAACCGAACCGCTTGTCCGCTGGCAGGAGCTTGGGGCGAACGTGCTCGCCGAGCAGCCGTGGGAACTGGAAGACGGATATCTGCTCTTTTCGCCGGGCGATACATCTCTCCAGCGCCTGCGCCGCGTTCCCGGACAGGCGCCGGAGCGGACGGTTCTGACGCTGGCGGTCGTGTGCGGAGATACACCGTTCGGAGCGTTTACGCAGATGCTGCAGGACTTCAATCTCAGTCAGGACGCGTACCGGATCGACTGGACACTCTACACGGATTCGCAGTACGCGGACGGCGAACCGGCCGATCTGCTGCGCACGGAGCTTATCGCCGGACGCGGGCCGGATCTGTTCGTATTTTATACCAACGGCTATACCCCCGTCCCGCTTGCGGCGGAGGACGTCTGCACAGATCTTTTGCCGCTGCTGGGCGATGAACTGACGCGCGACGCGCTTCTGCCGGGGTTATTCGACCTGATGCAGCCGGACGGCGCGCTCTATCAGCTGCCGCTGACCGTCTCAGTCGACACGCTCGTCGCGCCGTCGCGCCTCATCCCGGAGCCGGGCGTGACGTTTGCCGAATTTGAACAGGCGCGCAGCCAGATGCCGGACGGCTGGGTCCCCATCGATTCGTGGAACACGCCGGGCAACCTGTTCGCCTTCTGCGTTCCGTTCTGCATCGGCGCGTATGCAGACAGGGAAGCCGGAACCTGCGACTTTGAAACGCAGGGCTTTTATGACTGCCTCGCGTGGTGCAAGGCATGGGGCGGCGACGGCTCGACCCCGGAGGAGCCGGAGATGACGCTGGTCAAGCTTACAAGCATCCGGGGCGTTGACCAGCTTGCCGGGCGAAGCGAATATGTAGAGAAAAACTGGTTCGGTGAGCCGGGATATACCTATGCGGGCTTCCCAGCGCAGTCCGGCAGCGGCAGCGCGTATCAGGTTTTGTCGAGCCTCGGCCTCGGCCAGCAGTGCAGCGATCCGGACGGCGCGAAGGCGTTTTTCGAGTTCTGCTTTTCCTATTCGCAGGACGGTGCGCTTCCTGCAAGCCTCCAGCGCCTGCAGTCGGAGCTGGCGGCATACAGGGCCGCTGACTCGGACGGCGGAGAGAGGACGGTCAGCGAGACGGATGCGGCGCAGTTTTACGAGCTGCTGAACGGCATCACCGTGCTGGCGGGGCTGGACGGCCAGCTGACCGAGATCCTGCAGGAGGAGGCGGCCGGTTATTTTGCCGGCAGCATGACGGCGGAGCAGGCCGCGCGGAATATCCAGTCCCGCGCAAGCCTCTATTTGCAGGAGCACCGCAGGGCATGACAAAGCCCCGGCAGAGCCGGGGCCTGGGTCAGCGCCTGCTGACCTCATAATCTTCGTCGCGGAAGATCCAATCGTCCAGATCGCCGCAGTCGGCGGGGCCGTTGTTTCTGTATGTCATATTCGCTGCCTCCTTTTTTCACGATCCAGACTAGTATATGGAGGCGCGCATGAAAATGCGCGTGAAATATGACGCCGCTCCGCAAGCAGCTGCGTTTCCGCAGAGCCGCGCGATGCACGGGGTCAGGCAGACTGAAACAGGATCAGAGAAAAGTAACGGATCTTCCCGTCGTCCGCCCAGCATTTCATGTGAACAGCGTCGGCCATCCTCTGCGCGTCCACGCAGTAGGCCGACATACAGGACGCGTGCTTCCACGGGCCTGCGCCCATCATCAGAAGATCGGTCAGACCGTCCGCACGCATCTGCTCCATAAGCTGCTCGGTCAGCAGATTCTGGTGCTTCTTCGCGGCCTTCTGCTCCGCCGTATCCCAATAATCGACGGGGGTTGTTTCGATCATCAGGATCAGCGCCGTCTGGTACCGCAGCATATCCGCCGTCATTTCCTCGACCGTTCCGCTCATCGGCGGACAGGCCGGGAGAACGCCGTAATTGCCGCAGAGGTTCTGCGCACAGAACCTGCGGTATTCCGGCACAACGACCAGCTCCCGCACCGGCAGAACTGCTGCGTCCGTAAATCCGGACGCCTTTGCCATTGCAGCATAATCCCGCATGGAACCCTCTCCTGTCTCGAACTGTCTTTGCGGTCATTATAGCGGTTCGCCGCCGCATTGTAAAGTGCTGTGCGGCACCTATGCCGTCTGCGTGTAGTCCTGCAGTGCCTGCTGAAGCGCGGCAAGGGCCTTTTTCTCGATGCGGGACACATACGACCGGCTGATGCCGCACTTTGCGGCGATCTCCCGCTGCGTCAGCGGCGTCCGGTCGCCGAGTCCATAGCGCAGCGTGATGACCATCCGCTCACGCTCTGACAACACCTCGTTCATGACCTCGTAGAGCTTTTTGTATGTCTGCCGCGCGCTCAAGTCCTCGAACAGATCCTCGTCCGAGCATAAAACATCCATCAGCGACAGCGCGTTCCCGTCCTTCCCCGTCTCAATGCAGTCCGAAAGCGAAACATCCCCCGCCGTCTTCTTCATCGACCGGAAGTACATCAGGATCTCATTCTCTACACATCTTGCTGCATATGTTGCGAGCCGGGCGCCCTTGCTGGCGTCGAAGGTCGAGATCCCTTTGATGAGCCCGATCGTGCCGATCGAGATCAGATCCTCCTGATCGGCGGACTGCGAATAGTATTTTTTCATAATGTGCGCCACCAGGCGGAGATTGCGTTCGATCAGAATGTTGCGGGCCTCCAGATCGCCCTCGGCGCTGCGTTTCAGGTATATGCGCTCCTCTTCGGCGGTGAGCGGCTTCGGGAATGAGCCGCCGCCGGAGATGCGCAGCGATGTGAGCATACTGCTGAGCATCAGCCAGACTGCTGCGGAAAGCATAGGCTTTCACCTCCACAGAAAGCCTATGTCCGACCGGCAAGTCCAGATTCCGGTTTGCAAATATTTCGGGATATGGTATGATGGAGAAAAAGGAGGGCGCGCGATGAGGCGGTTTCTGCTTCGGCTGGCGTGGCTGGCCATTTTCCTATGCGTGCCGGTTCAGACGGCTGCTCTGGCAGCGGAACCGGCAAAGCCTTTGACGGTGCGGGCTGTGTTTGAAGGGGAGCTGCCGCTTGCCGGGATGCGGTTTAATGTGTACCGGGTCGCAGACCGTTCCGGCGGCGGGACGTGGAGCCTTGAGCCGCGTTTCAAAGCGTATCAGACGCGGCTGGAAACGCAGAACGGCGGGACGGAAGCATGGGCCGCGCTTGCGCGCGTGCTGGAAAAGGTGGCCTTGATGGAGGAAGCCTGCCTGCCGGACGCTTCTGCGGAGACAGACGAGGATGGTACGGCAGTCCTTGACGCGCTGCGGCCCGGCCTGTATCTGCTGAGCGGGCAGAGCGTCTGCGTGAACCGGCAGATCTATACGCCGTCGCCTATGCTGATCGTCTGCCCCGCGGAGTGCGCGGCAGAGCCAGAGCTGACCCGCAGTCCGGAAAAGGCGGATTATTCCGTCCAGATCGTCTGGGACGATGAAAAGACGCCGGAGCAGCGGCCGGGATCGCTGCCCGTCCAGCTGATGTGCGACGGGAAAGCCTATGGCCGCCCGGTTCTTTTATCCGAAGAACAGGACTGGCATTATACATGGAGCAGTCTGCCGACGGCGCATTACTGGGCACTTGCGGAGCAGAACGTTTCCGGCTACCTCGACGCGGAGGTGCAGAAAGAGGGGACAGTCTTCCGCGTGACCTATGCCGCAGCGCAGCCGGAACCGAAGCCTCAGCCAGGGGCCGGGGAAGCGCCGGAAACCGGAAAGCGCGGCTGGCTTGCAGCACCTGCGCTCATACTGATCGCCGCAGCGGGGATATTCCTGCGGAATCTAGGGTGTATCTGAAAACTCCCAACGCACCCGGACAGCGGGCCTTTTTGCGGTGCGCCGCGTCATTTTTCCTTGAAATACGTCAGTATTCCTGCGAAAAAATGTCTTGCGCAACGCAAAAATCCCTCGCTGCCGGTCACATCATGAGTTTTCAGATACACCCTACGAAAAAAATCAAAAAAAGCTTGACTGTAAACCTGCTTGATACTGTACGCTGAGGGCAGGAGGGATGCATATGACGATCAAGGAGATCGAAACACTGTCTGGACTGCCGCGGGCCAACATCCGGTATTATGAATCGGAGGGGTTGATCGCGCCCAAGCGGGCGGAGAACGGCTACCGGGAATATTCGCAGGCCGATGCAGAGGTGCTGCTGCGCGTGAAGCTGCTGCGGGCGCTCGGCCTGCGCATTGACACGATCAAATCGCTTGCGGCAGGAACGCTCATGCTGGGCGACGCGCTCGATGCGCGTCTGGAGGAGCTGCACGCCGAGCAGGAGAATCTGGACGCCGCCGGGCGCGTCGCCGCAGGACTGCGGCAGGCGCATGCGGAGTTTTCCACGCTTGACGCGGCGGGCTATCTTGGCGAGCTTCTCGCTGCGTCCCAGACCGCGCTGCGGCAGGATGTGAAGCCGTATGTCCATGCTCCGGTGCGCCGGCATATCGCGCGCAGCTTTGATCTTCTGCTGTGCTTGCTACCGTGGTATCTGGTGCTGCAGGCCGCAGGCGTGGACCCCAAGGCGAGGCTGACTTCTATCTGGCTGAGCATACTCGGCATGGTTACAATGCTTGTGCTCGAACCGCTGCTTCTGCACCTGTTCGGCACAACGCCCGGAAAATGGCTCATGGGTCTGCGCGTGACGGACGAAAATGGACAGAGGCTGCCGCTTGCCGCCGCATGGAGGCGCACATGGCGTGCCCTGTGGTACGGGTACGGCTGCTTTATCCCGGTCTACAGCATTGTCCGTCTCTACACCAGCTGGAAGGCCGAGCAGGCCGAACAGCCGCTCGAATGGGAGGACGGCAGCGAACTGCGGGCTGCGCCATGGAAAGCGTGGCGCGGTGCAGCGTGGGCCGCAGCGGTTCTGGCGCCGCTGGCTGCAACAGTACTTGTGGGCCTCAAGACCTGCCAGCCAACGCATACCGGCGACCTGACCGTGCGGAAGTTTGCGGAAAATTACGACTATATTCACAGCACAGAGGGCCTCCTGAGCCGGGAGCTGTATGACGACGGCACATGGGCGCCCGCAACGCAGCTCGGCTTTCAGGTCATTCATCACACGAAAAACGTTCCGAATCTCAGCTACACGACAAAGGACGGCAGCCTGATCGACATTTCCCTGCACATGGGCGCGGAAGCCTGCACCAGTCCGGTCTATGGTCTGCCGTTCCGGGAACTCTATCTGACCATGCTGGCCTTCGACGGTGCCCGAACCGCTGCTTCTGCCGACGAGGCGCTTGCCGCCGCCGCGCGGCAGCTGCTGGACGAGCCGCTGCAGGAGCTTCACACACAGGCCGCAGGCTATCAGATCGACTATTCCCTCACCATGACCGGCTTCACCGGCCTTGCCGAAGACGGCTCACTGGAGCTTCCGCGAAATACGACCGGAAGCTATACGCTGTCCTTCGATATGCGGAAGCTGGATGGGTAACGCATCGACCCTGCAGCCAAATGAGCAAGCGGATACAGATCTGCTGCGGCTTTTCACAAAAAATTCTGCTTCCGCCGGGCGGAACAGGAACCCTGCCAATTGCAGCCGGGTTTCCCTGGTTCTTTGCATAAAACAGGCGCAGCCTGCACCGGGGCACGCGCAAAAACCGGGCCGTCCGCAGAGGGACGGCCCGGTTCTGATTGCATTCGTTCAGTCGACGATCTCGACGCTGACCTTCTGGCCGGTGCGCTGGGCAACGGACTTGATGATCGTGCGGATCTCCTTGGCGATGCGGCCCTGACGGCCGATGAGCTTGCCCATGTCCTCAGGGGCAACGCGAAGCTCAAGCACGGTCGTCTCGCCTTCTACCTCAGTGACCGTAACGCTGTCGGGATTATCGACCAGACTTTTTGCCATATACAGCAAAAGATCCTTCATGCCGGTACCCCAGACTTACAGGACGTTTGCCTTCTTGAGAAGACCGCGGACGGTGTCGCTGGGCTGTGCGCCGTTCTTGATCCACTGCTTGGCCTTGTCGGCGTCGATGGTGATGGCGTTGGCCTCGTTCTTCGGGTCGTAGGTGCCGATCTCTTCGATGCAGCGGCCGTCGCGCGGGAAACGGGAATCGGCGACAACGATGCGGTAATACGGCTCCTTCTTGGCACCCATTCTTCTCAGTCTGATCTTAACCATGATTGTTCCTCCAAAAATAAATCAAGTTTTCTTATTTCGTAAAGCCAAATCTGTTACGGCTGAAACGATATGCTTACATGCCGGGGAAGCCGCCGAGGCCGCCCATGCCGCCGAGCTTGCCCATGCGCTTCATCTTGCGCGAGGCGCCGGGGCCGGAGAACTGCTTCATCATCTGATTCATCATGTCAAACTGCTTGAGCAGCTTGTTGATGTCCTCGACCTTCACGCCGGAGCCGAGCGCGATGCGCCGCTTGCGGCTGGAGTTGAGCACAGAGGGGTTCTCGCGCTCATACGGGGTCATGGACTGGATGATGGCGGCGGTGCGGGCCATGGCCTTTTCATCGACCTGCGCGCCCTTGAGCGCTCCGGCGTTCATGCCGGGCATCATGGCCGCGATCTCGTCGAGCGAGCCCATATTTTTCAGCTGCGAGAGCTGATCGTAGAAATCGGAAAGGGTGAATTTATTGCTCTTGAGCTTCTGCTCCAGCTCGGCGGCCTTCTTTGCGTCGAACGCGGCCTCTGCCTTTTCGATCAGCGTGAGCATATCGCCCATGCCGAGAATGCGCGAGGCCATGCGGCCGGGGTGGAACGGCTCGATCTGATCAAGCTTTTCGCCGGTGCCGATAAATTTGATGGGCTTGCCGGTCACGGCCTTGATGGAAAGCGCCGCGCCGCCTCTTGCGTCGCCGTCGAGCTTGGAGAGCATGACGCCGGTGATATCGAGGTATTCGTCGAAGGTCTTTGCCGCGCTGACGGCGTCCTGACCGGTCATTGCGTCGACCACGAGCAGAATTTCGTCCGGGTTGACCGCGGCCTTGACGGCCTTGAGCTCGTCCATGAGCGCTTCGTCGACGTGCAGACGGCCTGCGGTGTCGAGGAAGACCATGTCGTTGCCATGCCGTACGGCGTGAGCGACGGCTGCCTTTGCGATATCGACCGGGTTTGTCTGGCCCATTTCGAAAACGGGAATGCCGAGCTGTCCGCCGACGACCTGCAGCTGCTTGATGGCGGCGGGACGGTAAATGTCGCAGGCCGCAAGCAGCGGATTTTTGTTCTGCTTTTTAAATAAGCCCGCGAGCTTTGCGCCGTTGGTCGTCTTGCCTGCGCCCTGCAGGCCGACCAGCATCACGACGGTCGGCGGCTGGGAAGCGATCTTGATCTTCTGGTTCTCGCTGCCCATGAGCGCGGTCAGCTCTTCGTTGACGATCTTGACGATCATCTGCGCGGGCGTGAGGCTTTCGAGCACGTCCGTGCCGACGCAGCGCTCGGTCGTCTTTTTGATGAAGTCCTTGACGACCTTGTAGTTGACGTCGGCCTCCAGCAGCGCCAGACGGATCTCGCGCATGGATTCCTTGACGTCGGCCTCAGACAGGCGGCCTTTGCCGCGCAGCTTTTTGAACGCGTTCGAGAGCTTTTCGGTTAAGCCTTCAAATGCCATGTGTTACTCCTTTATTTCCCGCACGGCGCGCAGGATCGCGCCGGCCTGCGGCGCAGCCCCCGGAACAGAAGCAAGCGCCTGCGCGTTCTGTGTGATCGTATCCAGTGCGGATTCCAGCCGCCGGTCGCGCGCGATGCAGCCGAGCGCAGCTTCATAGCCCTCCAGCAGCTCCTCGGCGCGGGCAAGCGTATCGTGGACGCCCTGTCGGCTGATCCCGGCAGCGGATGCGATCTCGCTGAGAGAATAGTCCTGATTATAGTAGAGATCGAACAGGCCCCGCTGCTTTTCGGTCAGCAGCTCGCCATAATAGTCGTACAGCAGCGTCATGGTGAGTGCATCAGACCGCATGGCAAGACCCCCAGATCAATCGTTCCGGTATACTATACAAGATTTTATCCCGGCTGTCAAGTGTTTTTCCTTGACAGCACGCACATAAAATTGGCGGGACACGGGCTTGCGCTGATGACATTGCCTCTTTCCGGCAGAGCGCAGATGTGGTAGAATAGGGTATATCGCGAATTCCAGACAGGAGAGCTTCCTATGAACCATGAATCACAACAGCAGTTTGACCCTGAAAACGCACCCGCGTTCGAACGCCTGCGCGACCGCAGGCGTGCAAAGCGCCGCCGGGTGCTCCGCGTCGTGCTGACGCTTCTTGTGTGCGCGGCACTGCTGGGCGGCGCAGTCTATTACGCGCACCGGCAGATCGTAAAGCCCTATCTCGATACGCCGGTCACGAGCGGCGAGACGGATACGCCCTCTGAGCCGGAGGCCGCCGTCCCGGAGGAGCCGGTGCAGGAGCCTGAACCGGAACCGCTGCCCGAACCTGAACCGGAGCCTGAGCCTGAGCCAGAACCCGAACCGGAGCAGCCCGGCCTGGCACTGGCACAGGCAACAGAGCAGACAAAAACGCTCGATCTGGAGCTGTATTCGTCTTCCGCCGTGCTGGTCGACGTGCAGAGCGGGACGGTGCTGGCCGAAAAGGGCATGGACGAAAAAATTTACCCCGCATCCATGACGAAGGTCATGACGCTGCTGGTGGCGGCGGAGAATCTGCCGGATCTCGACGCGACATTCACCATGACGCAGGCCATCATTGACCCCTTGTATCTTGCGGGCGCGTCGATGGCGGGCTATGTGAACGGCGAGACGGTCACGATGCGCGATCTGCTGTACGGCGCAGTCGTGCCCTCCGGCGCGGAGGCGACGGAGGCGCTGGCACAGGCCGTGGCCGGAAGCGAGGAAGCGTTCGTCGCCATGATGAACGAAAAGGCCGCGGCGCTGGGGCTTGCAAACACGCATTTTATGAACACCAGCGGCCTGCACGACGAGAACCACTATTCCACGGTGCGCGAGATCGCCCTGATCTTGCAGGCAGCGCTGGAAAACGAGACGTGCACCGAAATACTGAGCGCGGAAAATTACCGGGCCAGCGAAACGGAGCAGCACCCGGACGGGCTTGCCATGACGAACAAATTCCTCTACCGCGTCCACCACGAATATGCCCTGAACGGCGCGGAAATTACAGCCGCCAAGACGGGCTATACCGCCGAGGCCATGAACTGCTGTGCCAGCGCAGGAACCACCCCGGACGGCAGAAGCGTGATCTGCGTGACGGCGAACGCGTGGACAGGCGAGTTCTGTATTGAGGACCATATTGCGCTCTATACGAAATACTGCGGCAGCGCAGAAGCTGAATAACGGGAGGATGCCGGATATGAAAAAGCTGTCCCCGCGGGTCTGGCTGACGCTCATTCTTGTCGGCATGGTCGGCCAGTTTGCCTGGACGATCGAAAATATGTATTTTAATGTCTACCTTTATAATACCATCTCCACCGACCCCGGCTATATCTCCGCCATGGTCGGCTGGAGCGCGGCTGCCGCCACGCTGACGACGCTGCTGATGGGCGCGCTGTCCGACCGCGTGGGAAAGCGCAAGCTGTTTATCTGCGGCGGCTATCTGCTCTGGGGCCTTTCTACGGCGGCGTTCGGCCTCGTGACAGTCGAAAACGCGGCGAAGCTGTTCCCGGCGGCCTCTGCGGCGGCTGCCGCGGCGGTGATGATCGTCGTGCTCGACTGCGTCATGACGTTTTTCGGCTCGACGGCCAACGACGCGGCCTTCAACGCGTGGATCACCGACACCGTGCCGAACGCGGCGCGGGGCAAGGCAGAATCCGTGCTGGCCATTCTGCCGCTCATTTCCATGCTCGTCATTTTTGGCCTGTTCGACGGCATGACACAGCGCGGGCAGTGGCAGAAATTCTTCGCGATCTTCGGCGGACTCGTCGTGCTGACGGGCGTTGTGTCCGTCTTCCTGATCCCGGAGCCGAAGCTGGAGCCGAGACGGGACAATGGTCTAAAAAACCTTGTCTACGGGCTTCGCCCGTCGGTCGTGCGGGGAAACCCGGCGCTCTATCTGTCCTTCGCGGCGTTCTGCCTGTTTTCCGTGGCCGTGCAGGTCTTTTTCCCGTATCTCATCATCTATATGCAGAACTATCTGCATTTTGACGGCTATGCCCTTGTGCTGGGCATTGTGCTGATCTTCGCGTCGGTCGTGAGTGTGCTCTCCGGCCGCGTGATCGACCGGCTCGGCGAGCTGCGGTGCGTGCTCCCGGCGGCGGGGGTCATGTTCGCGGGACTGCTTGGGATGTTCTTCGCGCGGTCGATGCTGGCCGTGATTCTGACGGGCTGCATTATGATGTCCGGCTATATGCTGGTCACGGCGATTTTGTCCGGCGTCACCCGCGACCATACGCCTGCCGGCAAAGCCGGACATTTCCAGGGCATCCGCATGATCTTCGGCGTGCTGCTGCCGATGATCCTCGGCCCGGCTATCGGCGCGGCGGTCATTCGCGGCAGCGATTCGACCTATGTTGACCTCGGCGTGGTAAAAACCGTGCCGACGCCGTCCATTTTTCTGGCGGCTGCCATTGTGCTGCTGCTGATTCTGCCGCCGGTGCTGGCGCTTAAAAAGAAGGAGGGGACAAAATGCTGACACCTTGGGGCGAAGCACTGGACAAGAACGCTGTTTTGCAGGAATATCCCCGCCCGCAGCTCGTGCGGGAAAGCTATTACAATCTTAACGGCCTCTGGGACTACGCCATCACGGCCTCCGACGCCTGCCCCGGCGCGTGGGACGGGGAGATCCTCGTGCCGTTTTCGCCGGAAGCGCCGCTGTCCGGGGTGGGCCGAATTCTGAAGCCCGGTCAGGTGCTCTGGTACCGGCGGACGCTGCCGTTTGCAAAGCAGGACGGCGGGCGGATGCTGCTGCACATCGGAGCCGCTGACCAGCGGGCATGGGTGTACGTCAACGGCCTGCTTGCCGGGACGCACACGGGCGGCTATACGGCCTTTACATTGGATATGACAAAGCTTCTGCGGGATGGCGAAAACATCCTGACTGTCGCCGTGCGCGACGATACGGACGCTGTACCCCTCTCGCGCGGCAAGCAGAAGACGAAGCGCGGCGGCATCTGGTACACACCGCAGAGCGGCATCTGGCAGACCGTCTGGGCCGAGCACGTGCCGGAGAACTATGTGCAGGCGCTCCTGTTCACGCCGGAGCTGCCGGAGGGACGTGTCCGTTGGAGGCTCGCCGCGCCCGCGCCGAAGGGCGCTCGAATCGAAATTTCCTATCAGGGAACGCCCGTCGGCAGCGGCGAAACGGACGAGGACGGCTGCGGCAGCGCCGTTCTGCCGCCGGAGCAGCTGCACCTGTGGTCGCCGGAGGCGCCGAACCTCTACGACGTGACCATCACGCTGGGGGACGATACCGTCAGAAGCTATTTCGCCATGCGCACCGTCGGCACCGGGAAGGACGCGGCGGGCCATCCGTGCCTGCTCTTAAACGGGCAGCCGTATTTCCACCATGGCGTGCTCGATCAGGGCTACTGGCCGGACGGACTGTATACCGCGCCGTCAGACGAGGCGCTGATCTATGATATTACGCTCATGAAGCGGCTGGGCTTCAATATGCTGCGCAAGCACATCAAAATTGAGCCTATGCGCTGGTATTACCACTGCGACCGGCTGGGGATGCTGGTCTGGCAGGATATGCCCTCCGGCGGCGGACAGTACAATCTGCTGATCATCTCCGCGCCGCTCATCACCGGCGTTCATCTCAAGGACAGCCATTACCGGCTTTTTGCCCGCACGGACGCGGAGGGGCGCGACAGCTATACCCGCGAGCTGGAGGAACTGGTCGCGCAGCTGCAGAACTGCCCGTGCATTGTCCTGTGGGTGCCGTTCAACGAGGGCTGGGGGCAGTTTGACGCGAAGAATGCGGTTCGCCTGCTCCGCAGGCTCGACCCCACGCGGCTGATCGACCACGCCAGCGGCTGGCATGATCAGGGCGTGAGCGACGTGAAGAGCCTGCACGTGTACTTCAAGCCGTACCGCTTTAAGCCTGACAAAAAGGGCCGCGCGGTCGTCCTGTCGGAGTTCGGCGGGTACAATCTGCCGGTCGCGGGGCACACCTGGAACGCGAAGAACTTCGGCTATAAGGGCTACCAGACGCCTGAGGCGCTGGGTGAGGCGGTCAAAACGCTCTATGAAACGCAGATCGTCCCCGCGTGCAAGTCCGGCCTTGCCGCCGATGTGTACACGCAGCTGAGCGACGTGGAGGACGAGGTCAACGGCTTTGTGACCTACGACCGGCGCGTGAAAAAGCTGCCGGAGGCGCTGATGCGGGCCATTGCGCGGGAGCTGAAAGGAGACTGACCATGAAAAAACGGATTTTGGCGCTGCTTCTGGCGCTGACGCTGCTGGTGCCCGGCGGCTGCACGGTGCGTGACACGGTGCAGATCGTGGAATCCAGCGTTACGACGCTGCAGGAGCTGGCGGACGCTGCGCTGTCCGAGGAGACGGAAGCGCCCGAATCGGGCGAGCAGTTTGTGACCGCCGAGGACCCGGAGGTCACACAGACCGCCGACACGGTCGATGCGCACGCGTATTATTACGATGCAGAGCACGTCGTTCTGTATCTCGATACCTACGGTCATCTGCCGGACAACTACATGACCAAGGAGGAAGCCCGTGCGCTCGGCTGGGAGGGCGGCAGCGTGGAAGCGTATCAGGCCGGAGCCGCCATCGGCGGCGACCGCTTCGGCAACCGCGAGGGGCTTCTGCCGGAGGGAACAGGAAGAACCTATACCGAATGCGATATCAACACGCTCGGCGCGGACTCGCGCGGGGCGGAGCGCCTGATCTTCTCGAACGACGGACTGTACTTTTACACATCCGACCACTACGCGTCGTTTACGGAGCTGACCGTGGACGGAGGCACCGTCATATGGAACTGACATACCGCATCGACTGCCGGGAGCTGACCTCCCGCGCAGCCGCGCACGACTGCTTTGCGCGCGTGTTCGCGCTGCCCGCGTTTTACGGGCGCAATCTCGACGCGCTGTACGACGTGCTGACGGAACTGCCGTCGTGCACGCTCCTGTTGGAGCATACCGGCTGCCTGTATGACGCGCTCGGGCCATATGCGGAAAAGCTGCTCGGCGTCTTCCGCGACGCAGCACGGGAGAATCCAAATATCCAGATTCAAGAAGATATCAAAACTTTTTGAGCATTTTTCGTACCTTGTCTATATTGCCAGAAAACAGGCGTTTTTCCTTGTGCGAATTGTCAATTTACAAAGTGCGGCATCGTCGGATAAAATACGCAATATGAACGAATTGTGAATAAGTCGTTCAAGAAAGAGAAATCAAGGAGGAACTCTATGGAAATCCAAACTGGCGCATTGGTTATTGTCCTTGCGTACATGGTCGGCATGATGATCATCGGCTACGTCGTCGGCAAGATCAACATCAAGGGCAGCGCGGACTATCTCGTTGCCGGCCGCAGAATGGGCCTGTTCATGGTCGCGTTCTCGCTGTCTGCCAACAACATCGGCGGCGGCAGCACCACCGGCCTCGCGCAGAAAGCGTTCGGCGCATGGGGCGTCAGCGCGATCTGGTACGTCCTGGCCGCGTCTCTGGCCATGATCCCGCTGGCCTACTTTGCACCCAAGATCCGCAAGACCATGGCTGTTACGATCCCCGAGGTCGTCGGCCGCCGCTTCGGCAAACTCTCCAGCAACTTCACGGCAGTCCTCAGCGTCCTGTCGCTGTTCTGCCTGACCTCCTCTCAAATCGGTGCTTCCGGCGCTGTTATCAACGCGCTGATCCCGACGATCCCCCTGAACGTCTGCCTGCTGCTGGCCGGCTTCGTCACCATCTTCTACACGACCTTCGGCGGCATGATCGCGGATCAGGTTTCCGACCTTATCCAGTTCGGCATCATTCTCGTCGGTCTTGCCATTGCAACGCCGATCGTCCTGAAGCATGCCGGCGGCTGGGCTGCGATCTCCGCTGCTCTGCCCGGAGAAAAGCTGAACATGACCCAGATCGGCTGGGCCTCCATCATCGGCTACTTCTTCAACTACTTCTGCACCTTCCTCTGCGGCCCCGAGATGGTCTCCCGCTTCGAGACCTGCAAGGACGAGAAGACTGCAGTTCGTGCTTCCTTCCTCTGCGCCATTCTCATGGCTGCTATGGCAGTCTTCCCGACCCTCCTCGGCCTTGCCGCTTTCGCGCTGAAGGATCAGCTGCCCGGCCTTGCCGAGAACGGCTCCAACGCCATGATGATTGTCACCGGTACTTATGCGCCCGGCATCGTCACTGGTCTTATTTCCGCCGCTATCATCTGCGCGACCATGTCCTCGGCAGACTCCAACCTGCTGTGCATGTCCACGATGATCATCAACGACATCTATCCCGGCTTCGGCGGAAAGAAGAAGCTGAACGACAAGCAGACCATCTTCTATACCCGTGCCTGCAACGTCGTCGCGGCGCTCGTCGCCATGGGTATCTCCATGTTCGGCGTTTCCCTCGTCGCCATGAACACCTTCGCATTCGGCATCCGCTGCGCAGGTCCGTTTGCGGCCTACGGCCTCGGCCTTGCCGTTCCGAAAGCAACGAAGAACTCCGGCATGATCTCCATCTTCACCGGCACCATCGCTTTCGTCGTCTGGCAGCTTCTGTCCAACGGCGGTACGCTGTGGTTCATGATGCCGGTCGTCTTCGGCAGCCTTGTCTCCGTCATCACGTTCTACGTTGTGAACCTGATCGAGTGGAAGCGCGGCGTTCCCGCTGCCCCCTCCGCTTACGCTGTCGAGGAAGCCAAGTAATTTACCTTCCCCAAACGAAACTGCCCGCCCTGCCAATGGCAGGGCGGGCTTGACTTTTTCCGCAGCATCCATTAAAGTAGCTCCTGTTCATCGGACAATGTCACTTATCTCAAAGCCTACGCCATCGACTGTCTGCTGATCTCGTTCCTGTTCTGCTTTGTGGGCTATTTCTCCGGCCTCGGCAAGACCGTCTTTGTCATGGCGCAGGGCATTCTGGGCGCGTTCGGCGTCCGCATCCCCGTGTCGTTCGCCATGTCCCGCCTGCTGAATGTGCGCCTGTTCTACATCGGCCTCGCAACGCCCTGCTCGACCGTCGTGCAGGTCCTGCTGTGCCTGCTCTACTATGTCCATCTGGCCCGCAGAGAAAAGGCTGTCCGGTGAGACAGCCTTCGGTGCGTGCGCGTTCCGTCCGTTTTCAGCAAAATTTTACGCCGTCCCCCGTTGTGACAGGGGACGGCGTTCCGGTTTTAATCTTCGAATTCGTGCGCGTCCTTGAGCACCATGTCCTTGACCTTCATCAGGCGGACCTTGGTAGCGCGGTCGTTTTCCTCGAGCTTCATGGAGATATACTTGATGTTTTTCTCCATTTCCGGGATCATGACATATTCCAGCGCATTGACGCGGCGGCGGGTCTTCTCAATCTCGGAGGCGAGCAGCTGCGTCTTCTTTTCGGCCTGCGCCAGCGCAAGCATATCCTGAAATACGGAGGCCAGCGCGCCCAGCGCATCGTCCAGCTCGCCGGACGTCTGCGCGAAGCCGTAGGGGTAAATGGACGCGGCGTCCTCGTTTTTGGTGTGGAACTCGTAGACCGGGACGGAGACGGACATGATGTTCTGGAACGTCATGTCCAGCGTCGCCGACTGCTTCGGGTACAAAAGCGCCTGCTGGAGCATTTCGGGGGACATCACGCTCGACGCGACGGTCATGGCGCGGTTGGCTTCCTCGATGCCCTGCTCGACCTTGGCGCGCAGCTCCTTGTTTTCCCGCACGATCAGGAAGAACTGGCGCATCAGCTCGTCGCGCTTGTCCTTGAGCAGCCGGTGACCGCGCACGGCCGTGCGCAGGCGGCCCTTGAGCCGCGTAAGCTCCATCCGGGTCGGATTGATCGTTTTACTGGCCATGCGAACACCGCCTTACGCCTGCTTTTTGGGCAGGTACTTTTCGATGAACTCCGGCTTGATGCGCTTGAGCTCCGTTTCGGGCAGGATGGACAGCAGTTCCCAGCCGATGTTCAGCGTTTCCTCAATGGAACGGTTTTCTTCGTAGCCCTGACTGACGTAGCGCTGCTCAAATTCCTCGGCAAACTTCGCGTACAGCCGGTCAGTGGGGGAGAGGGCGCTTTCGCCAAGGATCGTTGCAAGCTCCTTCGCGTCCTTGCCGGCGGAATACGCCGCAAAGAGCTGGTTCATGGTGCCCGCGTGATCCTCACGCGTTTTGCCGGGGCCGATTCCCTTGTCCTTGAGTCGCGACAGGCTCGGCAGCACGTCCACGGGGGGAATGACGCCCTTGCGGTACAGATCGCGGCTCAGGATGATCTGGCCCTCGGTGATATAGCCGGTCAGGTCGGGGATGGGGTGCGTCTTGTCGTCCTCCGGCATGGTCAGGATCGGGATGAGGGTGATGGAGCCCTTCTTGCCGATCCGGCGGCCTGCGCGTTCATAGAGCGTTGCAAGGTCGGTATAGAGGTAGCCGGGATAGCCGCGGCGGCCGGGGACTTCTTTTCGTGCGGCGGAGACCTCACGCAGCGCCTCGGCGTAGTTCGTGATGTCGGTCATGATGACCAGCACGTGCATCCCGCATTCGAACGCCAGATATTCGGCGGCAGTCAGCGCCATACGCGGCGTTGCGATACGCTCAACCGCCGGGTCGTTTGCGAGGTTCGAGAAGACGACGGTGCGGTCGATGGCGCCCGTGCGGCGGAATTCCTGAATGAAGAATTCCGATTCCTCAAACGTGATGCCGATGGCGGCGAAGACGACAGCGAAGTTCGATGCGTCGTCGCCCAGAACCTTCGCCTGACGCGCGATCTGCGCGGCAAGCTGCGCGTGGGGAAGACCGGAGCCGGAGAAGATCGGCAGCTTCTGGCCGCGGACAAGCGTGTTCAGGCCGTCGATCGTGGAAATGCCGGTCTGGATAAATTCGTTCGGGTAATCGCGTGCGGCGGGGTTCATCGGAAGACCGTTGATGTCCTTCATCTCGGCGGCCAGAACCTCCGGCCCGCCGTCCTTCGGGTGGCCCATGCCGTCGAAGACGCGGCCAAGCATATCCTCGGACACGGCCAGCTCCAGCGGGTGGCCCAGGAAGCGGATCTTGCTGTCCTTCAGGTTGATGCCGGCGGAGTTTTCAAACAGCTGCACGACGGCGGTATCGCCGCTGCACTCCAGAACCTTGCAGTGCCGGACCTCGCCGTTCGGCAGCTCCAGCTCGGCCAGTTCGTCGTAGGTGACGCCCTCGACGTTTTTGACGATCATCAGAGGCCCGGAGACCTCACGGATGGTACGGTATTCGCGGATCATTCAGCCTCAGCCTCCTTTGCAACTTCTTCGATCTGCTGCTCCATATCGGATACGATCTTCGCGTAAACGTCCTGATACGTGTCCGCCGGAACGGTCTTCGCACGGCCGATGGCGGCACGGGCCGCGATGGCATAGAGCTTCCAGATATCCGCGCCGCGCTCGATGGCCGCGTCGCAGAGATCCTTGTAGCGGAGGATCAGCTCCAGCAGACGGGCCTGCCGGTCGAACGACGAATACTGGTCGTTCTCCAGGAACGCGTTCTGCTGCAAGAAGTCCTCGCGGATCATCTTTGCGGATTCCAGCGTCAGGTTGTCCGCCGGGGACAGCGCGTCCTGACCGACCAGCTTGACGATCTCCTGCAGCTCTGCTTCCTTTTGCAGCAGCGCCATGGCGCGGCCACGGTTCTGCATGAACCCGCGGCCCAGATTTTCGTCGCACCAGCCCTTGAGCGTGTCGAGGTACAAAGAATAGCTCGTCAGCCAGTTGATGGCCGGGAAGTGGCGCGCGTAGGCCAGCGAAGCGTCCAGACCCCAGAAGACCTTGACGATGCGCATCGTCGCCTGCGAGACAGGCTCGGAAATATCGCCGCCCGGAGGGGAGACAGCGCCGATGGCGGTCAGAGAGCCGCGCCGCTCGTCCGCGCCGAGGCACTCGACGCAGCCTGCGCGTTCGTAGAACTGCGCCAGACGCGAAGCCAGATATGCGGGGTAGCCCTCTTCGCCGGGCATCTCTTCCAGACGGCCCGACATTTCACGCAGGGCCTCGGCCCAGCGGGAGGTGGAGTCGGCGATAACGGCCACGTCATAGCCCATGTCGCGGAAATACTCCGCGATGGTGATGCCGGTGTAGATGGACGCTTCACGCGCCGCAACCGGCATATCGGAGGTGTTTGCAATCAGGACTGTGCGCTTCATCAGGGGTTCGCCGGTGTTGGGGTCGTGCAGTTCCGGGAACTCCATCAGAACGTCAGTCATTTCGTTGCCGCGTTCGCCGCAGCCGATGTAGACGACGATATCGACGTCCGACCACTTTGCCAGCTGGTGCTGCACGACGGTCTTGCCCGAACCGAACGGGCCGGGGACGGCGGCTGTGCCGCCCTTGGCCAGCGGGAACATGGTGTCGATGATGCGCTGACCGGTCATAAGCGGCTTCGAGGGGGTAAACTTCCGGTCATACGGACGGGCCACACGCACGGGCCACTTCTGCATGAGGCTTAAATGCTCTTCGCCCTTTTCCGTTTCCAGCACGCAGACCGTCTGCTCGACGGTAAATTCGCCGGATTTGATCTCCTTGACGGTGCCCGCCATTTTGGGCGGTACCATGATCTTGTGCAGAACGGCGCTTGTCTCCTGCACGGTGCCGATCACGTCGCCGCCGGAAACCTTGTCGCCCTTCTTGACCGTGGGCGTAAAGGCCCATTTCTTTTCGCGGTTCAGCGCCGGGACCTGCACGCCGCGGGCGATGGTCTCGCCGCAGCGGTCGCGGATCTCGGTCAAGGGGCGCTGGATACCGTCGTAAATATTTTCGAGCATACCGGGCCCAAGCTCGACGGAGAGGGGCATACCGGTCGTCGTGACCTCGGCGCCGGGGCCGAGGCCGCTCGTTTCCTCATAGACCTGAATGGAGGCCGAGCCGCCCGTCATATTCAGGATCTCACCGATCAGCTGCTGCTTGCCGACGCGGACGACGTCTGCCATGTTGGCGTCTTCCATCCCCTCGGCAACAACAAGCGGGCCGGATACCTTTACAATTCTACCTGACATTTCATCGAATCCTTTCTATATTCAAGGATGCTGTTTAAAGAATATTCGAGCCGACCGCGCGTTCGACAGCGGCGTTCAGCGCGTTCATGCCGAGCCCTTTGCAGCCGCCTGCGCCGGGGATCAGAATGACTGCCGGGGTGACGCTGGACGCGTATTTCTCGATCTGCGCGTGCAGCGCCTCGGCATACGTCTCGGTCACATAGATGATCGCGTATGCGTCGGACTGCCTTGTGAGGCGGTGGAAGACCTCCGCCGCTTCCTCGGCGGAGTCCACGGGGAACACGGCGAGGCCCAGAGCCGCAAAGCCCATGACGCTCTCGCGTTCGCCCAGAACTGCGATTTTATACATACCGCTCACCTCGCTCATTGATACAGATCCCGCAGCCGTGCGCGGATCGTGTCGGCGGGCAGCCCCGCCTGCAGGCCGCTTATGATCATGCGGGCCGCTGAAATTTCATTTTCAAGCGCACAGAGATAGGCGATGACGACCTGCTCCCCGAATACGACCGACTTTGCCTTGGCGAAATACGCTGTGAGCGTGTTGTCGCACAGCCGTTCAAACGCAGTCAGAGAGCCAGACTGCGACTCGTCGCCCGCCTGCGCGGCGGCGAAGAGCGCAGTGTTCGCAAACAGCGGCGCAAACGGCTCGTCCTGCGCAAGCACCTGGCAGATCTCCTCCGCCGGAACGCTCCCGCCGGGAACGAGGACGCTCTTTAAAAACGCAGCGTCCTTGTGCATACGCCGTGCACGCACGGCGGCGCGCAGATTCGCGCTGTCCGCCTGCAGCTGCGCATAGCCCATCAGGAACGCGCTTCCGACCTGCGCGGCCTGTTCGTGATACTCGGCAAAATACGCGCGGTCGAGGATCAGATCGGCCAGCTGCGGGTCGGCGCTTCTTGAAAGCGCGTCGCGCGCGGCCTGCATTGCGGTCAGAACGGCCTGCGGGACGCTTCCGGACTCGCCGGTTTCATAGGCAGTTTTGAGCGCCTGCGCGTCTGCGCGGCCAGCGCCGGAGAGCAGGGGAGCCGGGTCTATCCCGACGGCCTCGGCCTTGACGATCGTCTTGGCGTTGTGATAGTCATAGCGCATACGAAACAGCGATACAACGCCGTCCTTCGGCGCAAGCGCCTCCACCTCGGAAAACACGGCGGCGCGCCGGTCGCTCAGCGCCTTGTCAAGCCCGACAGCCAGCACATCGGCATAGCCGCAGCTCTCCAGGATCCGCGCCGCCTCCTGCACGGAGGAGCCGAGCATCCGCCCGGCCTTCTCCGCGTTGAGCAGCTGCGGCTCCTTTGCGCGCAGATACGCCGAAATAAACAGATACTCCGTGTCCTTACACGCTTTTACTTTCTTTTTTTGTTCCGTCACGTCAGCCTCCCGGCTTCAGCCAAACAGGCAGGCCGCAACCTTGCCGGAAAGCGCGGGCCGCAGGCCGCTTATCATTGTGCCGATCGAGCAGTTCGTCTCGACCAGCCCGTCCTTCAGCACCACGCCGCCGCGCATCGGCCGCGTTTCGGCGGAAAGCGTCAGCTTTGCTGCCTTCCCGGCCTTCTGGAGCAGCGCGTTCGCCTGCTCCGCGACGGCCTGTCCGACCCGCGCGCGATCCTCTGCGCAGAAGATCAGCTCCTCGCTGCCGGACGTGCTCGCCCGTGCGGCAAGCTGCGCGCAGAGCTTTGTGTACTCTGCCGTGGGGAGCGAAAGCAGCTGCTGCTCCGCCTGACGGAAGGCTGCGTCGACGAGCGACTGCTTCGTCTCGAGCAGCTGCCGCCGCGCGGCCATTCTGGCCGCACCCTGATCGCGCTCGAGCTGCTTCGCGCCCTCGGCCTGTGCTTCCGCCGTCAGCCGCTGCTGCTCAGACTCGATCCTGCGGTCGTAGTCCGCGCGGATGAGCGCCGCCTTTTCCTCGGCCTGCGCACGGATGGCGGCGGCTTCGGACTCGGCGTCGGCAAGGATGCGCGCGGAAATTTTTTCAATTCCGTTCATTGCTTCACCCTCTTCTGCGGGGTTACTTGCTGATATTGATGATCATCAGCATGGAGGCCAGCAGGGAAAGGATCGCGTAGAACTCGACCGTGACGCACAGCACCATGCCCTTGGACCAGTGGTCGGGCTTCTTAGCCAGCAGATTGATGGACGCGCAGGCCACGCGGCCCTGTGCGATCGCGGAGATCATGCCGCCGAGCGCCATAGGAAGGCAGGCGACAAAGTACTGCAGGCCCTGCGTGATGCTCAGTTCGGGCAGAGCGCCGGACAGCAGGCCCATGCGGAAAATGGCGAAGAACCAGACGACGAGGCCGTACAAACCCTGCGTGCCGGGGATGACCTGAAGGATCAGGACCTTGCCGAACTTTGCCGGATCCTCGCACAGAAGACCCGCGCCGGCCTCACCGGTCATGCCGGTGCCCTTTGCCGAACCGATGGCGCACAGCGCCGCCGCAAGACCCGCGCCCAGAAGCGCCAGAGCCAGACCGCCGAAAGCGTCAAAAAATGCTTGCATGATAGAGTTCCTCCTTAAGATTGAATATCCACGTATTTTGTATTGATTGCCAGAGGCTTGAACGGCCTGCCGCCGTCCTTGTAGAATTTACCGAAGTATTCCAGACACTGCAGACGCAGATCGTGGACGTAGCAGCTCAGCAGGTTCAGCGCGAAGTTGAGTCCGTTGCCGAGCATCGACACGATCAGGAAGATCACCACGTTCCCCGGGATCGCGCCGAGCGTATTGAAGACCGAGGCGATGACAGAACCTGCCAACATCAGGGTCATCAGTCTGGAATACGAAAGAATATCGCCGAAGTAGCCCGTCACATGGTTGTAGACCGAGCCGAAGATCGCCGTGACCTTGCCGAAGCCCTTCGCGCTCCAGCCGGAGCCGACCACGACCATGCCGATGCCGACGTACAAAACGATGTTCGTCACGCCGAGCGCCATGCACGCGATGCCTGCGAACACGACCCACCAGGTCAGCTCTTCCCAGATGGCGTCCATGATCTCGCCCTTCTTGAGCTTTTCAACGAAGCTGATGGCCATGCCGGTCACGATCTGGACAAAGCCGAGCGCCATGGCGCCGATGAGGATCGTGATCGTGTCGTCAAGCGGGGTGAAGAGCGAGGGGAGCGCCTTGAACGTCGTATTGGGGTTGATGATCCCTGCCAGCTGCGGCAGGAAATCGCCGAAGAAGCCGCCGGTCAGCGCGCCCATGATAAATGTGCTGATGCCGCAGGAGAACATGAGGCCGAACATCTGTCCGCTCGTGCCCTTGGGCCGGGACTTTTTCGTGATGATGATGGAAGCCAGAATCATCAGAATCCCATAGCCCATGTCCGCCATCATGATGCCGTAGAACAGAATGAAAAACGGCGCCATGAGCGGGTTCGGGTCCACGCCGTCATAGGCGGGGAGGGAATACATCTCCGTGACCATGTTGAGCGGCCACGTCAGCTTGTTGTTCCTGAGCTTGACCGGCACATCCGGATATTCCTCCGGCGACGGGTCCTCCAGCTCCCATGCGCAGCAGAATTTCTCCAGCAGCGCCTCAAGCTTCGGTACGTCCTCACACGGCACCCAGCCGTCCAGACAGAAGGTCCGTTCTGAGTGTGCCAGCCGGTCTGCGGCCTGCGCCTTCGAGATCTCCTGCGTGCAGCGATCGGCTGCCAGCCGGATGGCGGGCACGGCGCCCGCAAGCGCTGTGAGCTTGTCCGTCAGACGCTTGTCCTCCTGCTCGCAGGCGGCGAGCTTTTCGTCCGTCAGGCGGATGTTTTCCTCCGCCGTGCCCGCTGCACCGTCGAAGCCGGCCGGCGTGAAGCCGTATTCGCGCAGCGCGGACGCTGCGGCGTCATACGCGCCCTTGTGGACGATCACCAGCAGATACTGGCTCTGCAGGTCGGCGCTGATGCGTTCGACCTGCGCTTCGCCTGCGGCTCCGTAAACGGTCTCGCGCAGCGCGTCAAGCTCTGTCTGCGCCGGAACGGTACCGAGCAGCACGCGCGCGTGCTGCGTCCCGCCTGTTTCCAGCGGCAGATCGAGCGTCCGCCACGGCACGAAGCTCTCGCGCAGCGCCGTGAGGCGGCTCTTTTCCGCCTGATTGCGGCTGCGTGCGTCCTGCGTGTCCAGCGCCTCCTGCGCCGTCTGCACAGCCGCGCGGTACGCGTCGTCGTCAAACAGCTCGCCGAGCGTCTTTTCCGGCCGGGCGGAGAACATCCCGCCCTTTTTCGTTTCATAATGCTTGAGCGTTTCCAGCGCGGAGGCGAGTGCGGCGGATGTCTGGCTCAGCGCGTCCGCGCCTGCGCCGTCTGCTGTGCGGAACAGCTGCGTCTGCTGCGCTTCGGTCAGCGCCTCGGGCGAGCCGATCTCGACGCTTCCGAGCAGCTGCAGCTCACGAATGAGCTGATCCTGTTCCTCCGCGATGCCGCACAGCCGAATTTTTTTCATTTTTAAGATTGCCATTCGCTGTCCCAGATCCTCTCTACGATCATTGCCGCCGCTGCGCCGGACCGGCTGGCTGCCGCCTGCTCCAGTGCCCGGCACTGCGCGGCTGTTTTGCTGTTCAAATCCGTTTCAAATGCCGCTGCCTGCTTTCCGGCCTGCCGCTTCGCCTCGCGCATACGCTCCTGCGCGCCGGATATCACGGCGTTCAGACGGGCTGTGCCATCCTTTTCGGCCTGTACGGCCAGCTCGGCGGCTTCCGCACGTGCCTGCTCGCAGATCGCGCGGGCCTGTTCCTCAGCTGCGGCGATCTGTGCGAGCTCCTGCATCGCCATTTCCATCACCTCCTTCATGTACACCCTGCGGCGCTGCTTTTCCAAAACAGCGCCGCATCATATTTTCCAGAACAATACAGAAAATACTCTATATATTATGTACAGAATGTACTCGATTTTGTAATTTTAGCATAGCCGTTAAGAAACTGCAATAGATATCGATAAAAAAATGCCTAAATAGGCGTTTTCGACAAAATCCATAATTGGCTCTGGTTTTTTCAAATGTGTGCGTATATAATAAAAAATTGCATATGGAGGGACTGGCATGGAACAGATTCTGAGCGGCTACTGCCGCACGATCGACGCTTCGCGGATGGTCCTGGTAGAGGACGGCGAGGCGGACTGCGATTTTGAAGTCTGCGCCTATCGGGACGTCTGCCAGATCGGGCAGCAGATCGCGCAGCAGCAAAAAACGGAGGAACGGACATGAACATTTGTCTTTACGGCGCGTCAAGCCCCGCGCTTGACCGCGCATATTTTGACGCGGCGGAGGAATTCGGCCGCCTGCTGGCAAAAAACGGCCACACGCTCGTCTACGGAGGCGGCGCGCAGGGCGTTATGGGCGCTGCAGCACGCGGCGCTGCGGACGCGGGCGGAAAAATCACCGGCATCGCGCCGAACTTTTTAAATGTAGACGGCATTCTGTTTGACCGCTGCACCGAGTTTATCCTGACGGACACCATGGCCGAGCGCAAGGCCGCCATGATCGCCCATGCAGACGCGTTCGTCATGGCCCCCGGCGGCTTCGGAACGCTCGAGGAGTTTTTCGAGGTGCTGACGCTCAAGCAGCTTGGCCGCCATAACCCGGCCATCGCCATTCTCAACACGAACGGCTTCTATGATAAACTGCAGGAATTTGTCCTGTCCGCCGTGGAGCAGCGCTTCATTCGCTCCGCCTGCCTGAACATTTACGCTCTCTGCCCCACACCGGCGGATACGCTGACGTATCTGGAGCAGTACGACCCAGCTGTCCTCGACGTGCGGCATCTGAAGAACATCTGAGCGCCCTGCGCCTGTACGCGAGGCGGATATGGATTAAAATAACGGGAGGAATCGCAGCATTCTGCGGTTCCTCCCGTTCCATTTTCAAAAATCCGGGTTATGCCTTTGCCATCAGCTCGGCGGCGGGCAGGACGGCGCTGACGTCGGCCTGCGCCATTTTGCCTTCGTCAAACAGGGAGGCGATGTCCGGATTGATCGGCAGGCGCGCGAGGACCGGGAGTGAGAATTGCAGCGCCAGCTCATCCAGCCTGCTTTTGCCGAAGATCTCGACGCGTTTGCCGCAGTCCGGACACTGGAAATAGCTGTAGTTCTCCACAAAGCCATAGACCGGTACGTTCATCATCCGCGCCATGTTGACGGCCTTGGAGACGATCATGGACACGAGGCTCTGCGGGCTTGTGACGATCACCACGCCGTCGACCGGCAGCGACTGGAACACCGTCAGCATCACGTCGCCCGTTCCGGGCGGCAGATCGACGAACATATAATCCACATCGCCCCAGCAGACGTCCGTCCAGAACTGCTTGACCGCGCCGCCGATGACCGGGCCGCGCCAGATGACGGGGTCTGTCTCGTTCGGCAGCAGCAGATTGATGGACATGACCTTAATGCCCTCGGGCGTCTCGGCGGGGAGCATACCGTCGTCGCTGCCCACGATCTGCTCATGCAGACCGAAGGCTCTGGGGATGGACGGGCCGGTGACATCCGCGTCGAGAATGGCCGTTTTATAGCCCAGCTTCTGCATGGCGACAGCCAGCATCGACGTGACGGTCGACTTGCCGACGCCGCCTTTGCCGGAGACGACTGCAATGACCTTTTTGACATTTGATTTCTTGTTCGGCTCTGCCAGCAGGCTCTCCGGCTTGCGGTCAGAGCAGCTTTCTCCGCAGCTGGAACAGTTGCCGCTGCATCCGCTCATAAAAAACACTCCTTTTTGTGTCGTTTGCTGTTATTCTACCACCAAAGCGGGAAAAGTCAAACGTCCGCATGGCGGTTCTGGATGAGGCTCCGCAGTTCGTCGTGCGCATGGATGAGCGCGTCGGCGTTTTTCTGGAATTCTGCCCAGCGCGCATCAACCTGCGCACTGGCCTCAGCCAGGATCCTGTCTGCCTGTGCCTGTGCGTCCTGTACGATCTTATCGGCCTGCTGCTTTGCATCCTGCATGATCGTCTCGCGCTGCCGCTGCGCCTCGTCCGTCTTCTGCACCATCTCGGCTGTCGCAGCCTTGACGGAGGCAAGATACTGGTCGGCAGCGGCCTGCGCAGCCTCGAATACGCCGTTTACCTGAATGGCTGCCTCGGCGATGGAACCGGCGGATGCGATGCGCAGCGTCCGGTCCTCCAGCTGCTGCCGCAGCGCCTGATTCTCTGCCAGACTGTCCTCATAGCGCTTCCGCTGCTCATAGAGAATGTCCAGCAGCTCCGCACGGCTGAGCCGTCTGAGATCCTTATCGGTCATGATATCTGCTCCTTTCCTGTTTCTGTACGGTCAAACGCATCCGTGCGCTGCCTGCCAGAACGCCTTGGCAAAGGCGAAGACCTCGCGCAGCGTGTAATTGACCTTCAAGATCCACGGCCAGGTATCGCTTGCTTGGCCGTATGGCTCCATGGAGAGCGTCCGCGCGATATACTTGGCGCGGCACATATGAAAATCGCTCGTAACGATCAGCACGCGCGACGTATCAAGCCCCGCCGCCTCGGCAAGCTTCGCCGAAAACAGCAGATTTTCCCGTGTGTTGGAGGCCTTGTCCTCCTCGATGATCCGGGAGGCGTCCGCGCCGTGCTCGATCAGGTACCGGGCCATGACAGACGCTTCCGTATGGGCCTCGTCCGGTCCCTGGCCGCCGGAGACGATCACGGTCCTGTCCGGGTGCTCCTGCATGAATTCGAGCGTTTTATCCAGCCGCTTTTTTAGCGTCAGCGACGGCCCGCCGCCCTGTACCTGCGCGCCGAGCACGACGACAAACTCCGGCGTCTCGTCCTGCGTCATAACGCTGTCCTGTCCCTGCACGGCAATATACCCCATTGCGCCGAAGATCACCGCCATACCTGCGGCGGTCAGGCCGGTCAGAAGACGGCTCCAATGCTTCGGCGCGTTCTTTTTCTTCAAGAGCCGCAGTGCCAGCAGCACCGCCGCAAGCAGCAGCAGACAGACGCCCGTCATGCCGATATGCAGCGGCAGCGCCAGACACACCGCGCCGAGCGCCGCGAGCAGCGCGATCACCCAGACCGGGATCATGTTGCATCCTCCAATTCGGACGAAAGCCGCTCCCAGTCGTCCATCAGGCCGGTGAGCCTGTCGTCGCAGGTCTGCTTTTCCTCCATCAGCCGCGCCAGCTCCTGATAGTCGGAGCTCGCGGCTTCGATCTGCCGGTCCAGCTCCGCGCCCAGCGTCTCCTGCTTTTCGATCTCGCGCTCCAGCGCGCGGATCTGCTTCTCCAGCATCTTGCTGCCGGAGGTCTTCGGTTTTTCCTTGCGCTCCTTTTTGGGCTTTTCCGGCGCGGGAGCCGCGATGGCCTCCTTTTCCTTGATGGAACGGTATTTTTCATATCCGCACGGGAAGTCCCGGATATGCCCGTTTTCCAGCTCCCAGATCCGCGTGGCGAATTTGTTGACAAAATAGCGGTCGTGGGACACGAAGATCAGCGTTCCCTCATAGTCCTCCAGCGCGTCCTCAAGCCATTCGCGCGAGTCGATGTCCAGGTGGTTCGTCGGCTCGTCGAGGACGAGCAGGTTGATCTTCTCATCCATCAGCATACACAGCCGCAGACGGCTCTGTTCGCCGCCGGAAAGACTCGAAACGGTCTTGAACACGTCCTCGCCCTCGAACAGATACGCGCCCAGCCGGTCGCGCGCGGTCTGCACGGAGCAGTTTTTCTCATAGAGCATCGTGTCCAGCAGCGTCCGTTCGGGGTGGGCGAAGTGAATGATCTGCGGCAGGTAGGCCCACTTGACCGTGGGGCCGAACTTCACGCGGCCCGCACCGGCCTCCTCGCCGAGCAGGAGCTTTAAAAACGTGGACTTGCCGGTCCCGTTGTCGCCCAGCAGCGCAATGCGTTCGCCGCCCGCGACCTGCAATTCGACGTCCGAAAACAGCGTCCTGCCGTCATACGCCTTGCCGAGTCCCTTGACGGACAAAACCTCGTCGCCGAAAAAGTCCCGCTGGGCGAAGCGCGCCCGCAGGGTCTTCTCCTGCGTGGGCCGGTCGGTCTTTTCAATGCGCTCCATGCGGTGCTGGATGGACATGGCGCGGCGGTAGAGCGTGCGGTTGTTGATGCCCCAGCCCTTCATGCGCTCGAGCGTGAAGCCGAGCTGGCCGAGCTTGGCCTGCTCCTTTTCATACTGCTTCAATTGCAGGTCGAAACGCGCCTGCTTTTCCTGCACGTAGAACGAATAGTTGCCGGAATAAAATTCCGCCTTCCCATCGTGCAGCTCGATGATGCGGGTCACGACGCGGTCAAGAAAATACCGGTCGTGGGAGATGGTTAGGACGGTTCCCCTGAATTTTTCAATATAGCCCTCGAGCCATTCGACCGCGTGCATATCCAGATGGTTCGTCGGCTCGTCGAGCAGCAGGATATCCGTCTTTTCCAGCAGCAGCCGCGCCAGATTCACGCGCGTCTTTTCGCCGCCGGAAAGGCTGTCAAAGTCCTGCTGCCGCTGCGCGGCGGGGATGCCGAGACCGTTGCAGATCTTGTCGGTCTGCATATCCGTCTCATAGCCGCCGCCGGTCTGAAAGCGCGTGGAAAGCGCGTCGTATTCGGCAAGCAGCGCCTTGTCCGGCTGCGCGGCCATCTGCTCTTCCAGACGGCGCATTTTGCTCTGGATATTCGCAAGCTCCCGGAACGCCGTGCGCAGCACGTCCTCTACCGTATAGCCCGCCGGGTAATGCGGGATCTGGGAGATAAGGCCGACCTTCCGGCCCGGCGCGAAGCGCACCTCGCCGGTGTTGTAGTCCAGTTCTCCGGTCAGTATTTTGAAGAGCGTCGTCTTGCCCGCGCCGTTTCGCCCGAGCAGGCCCACACGCTCGCCTGCCTGAATGTCAAAGCTCACGCCGTCGAGCAGATTCGTGTCGGCGTCGAAGCTCTTGACCAGGTCCTTTACAGATAGATCGATCATGGATGTTCCTCTTTATTCTGCGGCGGTTTCAGTCTCCGCTGTCATCGCCCATCAGCGGCCGGATGACGCCTGCGGCGTCGAACCGGGTATCGTGGGAGGTCGTGACGAAAACGAGCTGCGTGGCCGGATCCGGCAGCACCTCGCCCATGGCTTCGGTCATGGTCATTACGTCGTTGGCCTTTTCTGTCGTGATATACACGCGGCTGGCATACTGCGCGACGGACGGGACCGTCGTGCCCAGCGCGAGGCGGATGGAGCTGCCGGTCAGATTCGCGCCCAGCGTCTCCGCGCAGTCCTCCAATGCGGCGACCTGCGTGATAGCCTCGGCGTCCCATGCAATGGAGCTGTCGTCCGGTACGGTGAAGTTATCGAACAGCACCTCGTCAAACCCGCGTGCGTCAAGCTCCAGCGCGATGGCAGCCAGATAACTGCGCGCGTCGAGCGAGTCGGGCCGCAGCCAGTAGCACCGCCGCTCGTCCATCCACAGATCGCCGGAGGTCGTCGTCAGGGCGGAAGAATAGTGCTTGGCGACAAAATTCGGGTCGGAGAACGCGGGCACGCGGGCGATCACGATCAGGTCCGGCGTTTCGGTCAGCTCCTTTATGAGCGCGTCGCAGGCGGCGATGTCCGCGTCTGCCGTCTGGGCGTCGGCGATGTCGGTCGAATAATAGAAATTGCCGAGCGGACTTTTGACGTCGATGAGCACGGCGTTATAGCCGTCCGCGTCGGCCAACGCCTGCCGCACCTCGTCCACGCTGTTTGCCAGCATGGTCGTGGAGATATAAAAGCCTTGCAGCTGCACCGCGTTCGGGTCGACGTCCGTTTCCTCGGCAGCAGCGGACAGGATCGTTTCAAATGGATAGTCCTCTGCGTCTGCGGGCGCTTCCGGCGTCTGCGGGGTGCGCTGGAGCTTCTGCGTTTTGTCAAAATACACGCCGTTTGGCGAATACACGACGTAGCGGCCCAGATAGCTGATGCGCGCGAGAATGAGCAGGCCGAGCAGAACGACGGCCAGCAGCGCGATCAGCGCAATGCGCCGCAGCGTCCGCTTGTTGCGGTAGGAAAAAATACGCATGGGGTTCTCCTTCCTCCCGTCACGCTTCCGGCAGCGCGGCGGTCACACGACACCAGTCCTCCTGCTGTTCGGTGGAGATGATCTGAAGCCCGTTTTGTTCCAACGCGGCCAGAACCTCCGCAAGGCGCGTGTTAAGAATTCCGGAGCAGATGAACACGCTGTCCTCCTGCAAAAATTCCGGCACGACGCGGCTCAGGGGAATGATGACGTCGGCCACGATATTGGCCAGCACCACATCGTAATGTCCCCTGAGCGATTCCATCATGGCCCTGTCTCCGATCACGTCGCCGGTGACGGCGGTAAAGCGGTCGGAGAAGATCTGGTTGATGGCGGCGTTTTCCCGGGCAATGTCCTCAGCCTTGGGGTCAATGTCCACGCCCGTGGCGTGGGCCGCGCCGAGCAGGACGGCAGTGATGGACAAAATGCCGCTGCCGCTGCCGAGATCGAGCACGCGCTCGCCGCCCTGAATGGCCCGTTCCAGCTCGCGCATACACATCTGCGTGGACGCGTGCGCGCCGGTGCCGAAGATCATGCCGGGGTCGAGCAGGACCTCGACGCGGTTTTCCGGGTTTTCCGGGTGCAGCCACTCCGGAACGACCAGCAGCCGTTCGCCGATGGGCAGCGGCTGATAGTACCGCTTCCAGTTGTTTTCCCAGTCCTCGTCCTTGACGTTTGCCAGCTGCACGTCGAGAGAGCCGAAGTCCACCGACGGGTACTGCGCGCGCAGCGCGGCCAGCTGGCTTTTCAGACTTTCGACCGTTTCCGGCACGGAAGCATTCTGCTCCAGATACAGCCGGATCTGCGAAAGTCCCTGCATCTGCTTTTCCAGATCCTCGTCTACATAGTCCCAGTACTGACGGTTCTGCTCCAGAAATTCATGAAACTGCTCCTGATCGTCGATGATGAAGCTGTCAAAGCCCAGCACGGTCAGCCGGTCGCAGACAAGGTCAATGGCCGCCGGAGCCGTTTTGATGGTCAGTTCGATCCACTGCATGATAGTCCTCCCGATCTCCAGGGCGGAGATCTTTCAAATTGCAATATTTGTTCTATTTTACACGAAACCGGAGCAAATGACAAGTAGGGAGATTCTGATTCGATCACCGGGATGCCTCCGGCGGCCCCAGCTTTTCCATCCTGCCGGGAGGCTGTTTGATGGAAAGAATCAGCGCCCGGCTCCGCAGAGGGGCCGGGCGCTGTGCCTGAGGGGGAAAAGGGGGTTCGCGAAGGGTTATGATACTGCGGGCAGTTTCACAAGGGGCGCATACCGGTGTTTGGATACCCGCCGTACATACCGGTGGCTGCAGCGTCTATTGCGCTGCGTAGTTCCGGCTGTGCCGGTTGTAGTGTCAGCGTCACTGGTCACTAGAAATACTTATATCGCTGGTGTAGTTCAGACCGTTGTAATAATAGATCGCGTTAAGCCAATAACTGATATTGGCTGACAGGCTGGTTCGGTCGATAACATACTGTCCGCCTTCAACCCATCCCGTAACAGCCGCAGGACCTGGCGACCATTGTACATTGGCAGCGTTAAAATTGGGAATATTGGTCTCAATGCGAAAGACCAAACGGTCGCCTGTAACAGGATAGACCGGGACGATGTTGAACGTATACTTGACCTGATCCATCGTCTGCCTCATGCTGTCGGTATAGGTTCTGCCGTTATAGACATAGGAAGCTGTTATCGTGCAGTCAACGGTCGAAGTAACATATGCCCCTTCAGGTGCCTTATTCCATTTAATATCGGCCGGGGTGACCGTCCATGTAACATTCGCAACGTTGAAGTCGGGAATGTTGGAGTTAACGCTGTAAAAATTCTCGTATTCATACAGATTGCAGTAAATCTTAAAGGAATAGTCTAGCACAGCGAACCGGGTTTGGGATGAAATGACGACGAACGGTACACTTGGCGCGATGAACGGTAAATTTCCGTCTGAAAAGCGCGCCTCAGACCAGATAAAGCGTGTCGCCGCTGTCGATATCGGCGTCGTCGAGCGTCTGCTCCGGCGAAAGAATGCGGCCCGTGCGCTCCGACATCAGAAGCGCCTGCCGGTAAGAGCCAAACGGGATGCCCATGCTCTGCTCGACCAGCTCCAGAAAGCCGCGGCACAGAAGCCTCGCTGGCAGCGTCCGCGGTACGATGCAGTCAAACGACCGGTTCACACCGGCGACATTGATCTCGATCAGAATTTTCTCGCTGTTCATGTCCCTTCCTCCCACTGCGTCCAAAGCGTTTTTTCCGTTTCGTTCTGAATGCTGCCGACTGCCTGCCGGGTGGACGGCTGAAGCGCCTCGCGTGCATAGCCGCTTTCGCGCAGATAGGCGAAGCAGTCCTGCGGCGTCTGGAATGGCAGCAGGCGCACGCCCGCGCCGCTCTGCTCCGCAGCCAGCGTCAGCTGCGGGCAGAAATAGCAGAAGATCCGGTCCATCCCGCCGAAGAAGGCGCACGCCTGCGCAAGCTGCGAAAACAGGTACTCGATCACCGGATGCGGCGTGTTCTTCCCGCCGTTTTTCAGCAGCATCCCCTTGCGCTCCAGCGTCCGCAGCGCCTTTTCCGGGTCGATCTGCTCCGGCTCACAGAGGAACCACGCCGGAACGGTCATGCATTGATAGAAATATGCCAGAAAGACGAATTCGTCCTCCGTAAAGCGGTAGCCGGTCACCATGCCAAAGCCTCCTTCAGTCTTGCTTTTCCCGCGCGGGAAAGATAAACGACGCTTTCATCGTCCAGCGTCACGGTCATCGTGCCTGCGTCATAGGACAAAATATGGCGCTGGTTGACCAGATAGCTGCGGTGCGTGCGGACAAAGCGGCTGCCGAGCTGCGCCTCAAGCGCATCCAGCGATGCGGAAAGCTCAAGCTCATATTTCCGGTTGTTTTCCGTCGGCAGAAAGATCTGACAGTAGGAATCCGGAAGATTCAGGTACAGAATATACTGCTTCATGTTGCGTCATCCTTTTCAGCGCTGATGGTTTCTCTGGCCCGGATACGGCTGAGCGTCACGGGCGTGATGCCGAGGAAGGTCGCCACATCCTTGAGCTGCATGATGTTCTGCAGCTTCGGGTAGGTCCTCTGGAACCACGCGTAGCGCGCCTGCGCGGACTCGCGCATGATCTCGCGGACCTCCCACATCTGCGCGTAGGACTCCTCCAGCTTCTTGACATAGACCCGCAGAAACTCGATGGAGTTCGGCAACTCCTTTATGATCGGCCGGACATCAAAATAGATCAGATCCGCCTCCGTAAGCGCCTCCAGATTCTTGTTGAGCTTGAATTCCTGACGGTCATCCATACCGATCATGCCGATGTGCGCATGGCCGTATTTGTGCAGAATACACTCGGTATATTCCTTTCCGCTCGCGCTGACCGTAAAGCCGCGCAGGATGCCGGAAATGAGAAAATACAGATTGGTCGAGTCTTCTCCGCCGTAGTACAGGCATTCTCCCTTTTTCAGGTGCCGCCGCTGCGCCAGCCGTGCGTAGGTCTGGATCGTGCTCTGAGACTGGATTCCGAGATAGTCCAGCAATTGAAAAATCTCATCCATATGAATTCTCCATTTCTGCTAAATTTTCTTTCTGCTTGTGCTCTTATTTTATTACAAAAAACGAGCCATGTAATTAACAAATGATAAGCGGCAGAAGCGTTTTAATAAGATATTCCTATTCTGGAAACGTCAAGCGAATGACCGCTGCCTCCGGCTGTCAGGCGCGGCGCAAAGGGCGCCCGCAGCTGCGCAGGAACCGGGTGCTGATAAAATAGCGGCAAAATGCTTCGGATTTGCGGAGAAAATGACAAGAACCGGCACGCACAAACTGTACGTGCCGGTTCTTGATGGTTGCAGGATGGTTCATGAGATCGGTCAGGGCCGGTGGGGGAGGCTTCAGTCTGCGTCCTCCGGGTCCGGCAGGTCGACGATGATCGGTTCGTGGTGGACGGCGGGCAGGAATTTTGTCAGAATATCCTGCGTGGAGACGGCCAGCGTCGAGGTGTTGATGCACGGGTGGCAGCCGATGCGGGTGGACTCGGCGATCGGCTTGTCCAGCACGAGCTGGACGGCGTTTTCCGTATCGTTCATCAGGCCGAGCACGCTGACGGAGCCGGGCGTGATGTCCAGATATTTCTCCATATCCGCCGGGGCCGCAAACGACAGCCGTGCCACGCCCAGCTGCCTGGAAAGATCCTTCGTCTTGAATACCTTTTCGCCCTCCAGCATCAGCAGATAAAACTGCGTCTTCTGCCGGTTGCAGAGGAATAGATTTTTACAGATCTTCTCGCCGAGCACCTGCTCGACGGCCTCGCAGGCCTCGATGGTGTCCGCGTGCTCGTGATCGACGCGGGCATAGGGAATTTGCAGCTCGTCCAGCAGCGCATAGCAGCGCTGCTCCTTTTCCAGCCGCTCCGGGACATTGCCCGGACGGCCCTCATACCGTACAGGATCGATATACATATGGATCAGCCGTTGCGGATGTAGAGCTCCGCAGCCTGCACCTCTTTCTCATAGGGATTTAAGTATCGGTTCACAATGTCCGCGACGCCTCCCGCGTCGAGCACATAGTAAGACCCGCTTGTGAAGTTCGCGGCATAGCCGGGCAGCGTCGCGGAGGCGATGTCGCTGCGGCCGCAGAGCAGGAAGCTCTCTGCCAGCCACAGAAGGTTGGCCTTCGTCAGATTTGTGTTGGTGTGCTCCAGCACCAGCTTGACGGCCTTCGACAGATGGAGCATCCCCTTCGGCGATACCCACTGCCGGAGCGCCGAGGAGACGAGCGACCGCTGCACCTCGATGCGCCCAAGGTCGGCTGTTGCGTAGCCGGAGCGGAAGCGCGCGACCTGCATGGCCTGCTCGCCGTTCAAATGCTGCCTCCCGGCCTGCAGATCGATATTCAGCCCCTGCGTGGGGTCCGAGTAGTGCATATCGACCGGCACATCGAACGTGATGCCGCCCATCAGATCGACCAGCTGCTCAAACACGCTCAGATCGACCACGGCGTAGCCGTCCGGCTCAAAGCCGATGATCTCCGACACGCGCAGCAGCAGCTCCTGCATCCCGGCCTCTCCGCCGCCGGCCCAGCCGTAGGCGGAGTTGATCTTCGGGACCGAATACTCGCAGTAGATCAGCGTGTCGCGCGGGATGGAGACGAGATGAATGGCCTTTTCCGTGCGGTCAATGTTCAGCAGCAGCATGGAGTCGGTACGGTAGCCGCCCTCGTCCGTGCCTGCGACGAGGATGGTCGCGCAGCCTTTTTTGCGGGCGGAAAGCGCGGCCTCGCTCTGCGGTGCGCGGGCGATCAGAAAATGAAACACCGCCGCGCCGATCGTCAGCAGCAGAACCAGCACCAGCGCAATGCGCAGTCCGTGCCGCCGCTTCGGCTTTTCCGGCCTTCTGCGCCGCCGTGATTCCGGCTGCGCAAGCTTTTCCTCCTGCTCGGCGCGTGCGCTGCGCTCGTCGTCGCTCAGCCCCTGCGTGTAGAGCCATTCGGCGTATTCCGCTGTGCTCCTGTGCGCGTTCGCGTGCTTCTGTGCGGCCTTTTTCTGCTTCATATGCGCGGCACGCTCCTGTTCAAATGCCTGCTGGCGCTCGGCTCTTGCAAGCCGCTCCTGCTCCCGGATGCGCTCGTATTCCGCGCGCCGTGCACGCTGGTACGCGGGCTTGGACTGCTCGTAGAACGTCAGCGGAGCCTCCGGCTCCTTCTGCTCCTCCGGGCCGTAGAATTTGCCGTAGTCGATGTGCACGTCCTCCGCATTCAGCGGCTCACTGCCGGGGCCTTCCGGCACAGGCTCGTCTTCGGGGGGAGGCTGCTCCGCAGTCTCGCCGTCCGATTCGCCGAGCAGGCTTTTTACATCCTGCAAAAGCGCGTCGACATCGTCCGCGTCCGGTGTTTTCGGCGCAATTTCCTGTTCGGGCTGCGCTGCATACTTGTCTTCCATACTATGTTCTCCTTCCATTTTCCGCGCAGCCGGGGCGGCTGGTGGAAAGAAAGTCCCATAAATATTGTATCATTGTAACATAAATTCACCAAAAAGTAAATACTGTGCGAATTTCCCGCATTGCAATCGCGTCCGTTTAGTGGTAGACTGTTTTACAAAAGAAAAGTCTGCGTAGGGGCGGACGACTCTGTCCGCCCGCAGAATGCACCGGTTTTGCGAAAAGCTGGGGCGCATACGTATGCACCTGCCTGTTTTGATGTAGGGGCCGATGCCTACATCGGCCCATTGGGAAGCTGCAAATTCGCCGCAGATTATCGTAAAAACGGTGCACACTGCGCGGGCCAATGTGTACCGGCAAGCGGCAGACCCACATCCGTAACGCTCCTTCGTCGCGAACGGCTGTGACCGGCATCGGCCCCTACAGTCAAATGCGCGGCTGCATCTGAATTTGCCGAAGATTCCTGTAGAACAGCTGCTTCCAACGGGCGGACAGAGACGTCCGCCCCTACAGAGCAGGCGCATACCGATTTGTGATTCCGACACGTTGCCTGAAGGAGGGCGTATGAATAGAAACTGGGATGCTGCGTTTGCCGCCTGTAAAAGCTATGAAGAGGCGGAGGTTTCCGCCGCGCTGCAAGCCGCTGTCGACGCGGCGGGCGGTCTTGACTGGGTCACGCCCGGCATGCGCGTGGCGCTGAAGCTCAATCTTGTCTCCGCCATGAAGCCGGAGCAGGCCGCGACAGTCCATCCGGCTGTCGTCTGCGCGCTGGTAAAGCTGCTGACGGCGCGCGGTGCGCACGTCATTCTTGGCGACAGCCCCGGCGGGCTGTATACTGCGGCGCATCTGCAGCGCGTTTACGATGTGACCGGCCTGCGTGCCGCCGAGGCGCTCGGCGCGGAGCTTAACGCGGATTTTTCCGTCTGCCCTGTCTCGTATCCGGAAGCAGCGCAGGCCAGAAGCTTTACGATGACGGCATATTTGAAGCAGGCTGACGCGATCATCGACGTCTGCAAGCTCAAAACGCACGGCATGATGGGCATGACGAACGCCGTCAAAAACTTTTTCGGCATCATTCCCGGCACAATGAAGCCGGAGTATCACTATAAATATCCAAAGGCCGCTGATTTTGCCGATATGCTCGTCGACCTCTGCGAATACTGTAAGCCCCGCCTTTGCATCTGCGACGCCGTCGTCGGCATGGAGGGCAACGGCCCGACGCAGGGCTCCGCGCGGCCCATCGGCTGTCTGATCGCAGCGCAGAGCGCGCATAAGCTTGACCTGGCCGCCTGCGGCGTGATCGGCCTGACGCCCGGCGAGGTGCCGACGCTCACCGCCGCCATCCGGCGCGGCCTGTGCCCGGACAGCGCGGAAAGGCTGAAGCTTTTCGGCGATCCCGCCGCGTTTACGGTCCCGGACTACAAGACCGTCCCCTCGCAGGCGAGCGTCTTTTTCCGCAGCGGCGGCAAGGGGCCTGTGGCCAGGCTCGCCGACAGCTTCCTGTTCCATGTGCTTACGCCGTACCCAAGGCTTTGCGCGAGGGACTGCATCGGCTGCAAAAAGTGCGCGAATATCTGCCCAGCCAAAGCCATCACAATGAAAAATGGAAAACCGCAGATCGACCGCAAGGCCTGCATCCACTGCTTCTGCTGTCAGGAATTCTGCCCGAAGGGCGCGATGCGGGTGGGCCGCAGCGCGTTTGCGAAGCTGCTGGAACGGGGCTGAGCGGTGTTCTGCCAGAAATCCCCGGCATAGCGTCCGGCGGTTCGGCTTATCCTAACAGAAAAGGAGGCCGAACCGATGCGAGCAGAGTTTTTGTGGGAAGTTTTTACCGATACCGGCGCGCCGGAGGCGTATCTGCTGTTCAAGGATGCGGGCCGCGCGCAGCAAAGCGTAAGGAAAGCGGAGCATGGACTACCTGACGACGCGGGGGCTTGTCCTCCGGACAACCGAATATAAGGAGACGGACCGCATCCTGACGGTTCTGAGCGCCGACCATGGTCTTCTCACCATGAAGGCTCGCGGCGTCCGCTCCAACCGCAGCAAACTCAAGGGCGCGTGCCAGCTGCTGACCTATGCGGAGTTCACCGTCGGCGAAGCGCACGGCTTTTCGTCCATCACGGAGGCGACCGCCATCGAGATGTTCCCGGAGCTGCGGACAGACATTGTGCTTCTCTCGCTTGCCAGCTATTTTGCCCAGCTGGCCGAGGTCCTATCGCAGGAGGATGCGGCCAGTCCTGCGCTGCTGCCGCTGATTCTGAACGCGCTGTACGCGCTCGCGAAGCTCAAGAAGCCGCCGCAGCTCGTCAAGGCGGCGACGGAGCTGCGGCTTGCCGCCCTTGCAGGCTATCTGCCGGAGCTTTCCGGCTGCTGTGTGTGCGGCGATCCGGAGCCTGACCGGTTTTCCATCGCCGACGGGACGCTTGAGTGCGCGTCCTGCCGCGCGTCCGACGGCGTGCGGATGCCGCTGTCTGCTGCGTCGCTGGCCGCCATGCGCTATATCGTCTCCTGCCCGGATAAAAAGCTGTTTTCGTTTGCGCTGACCGGCGCGGCGGAAAAGGAGCTGTGCGACGCGGCGGAGAGCTATCTGCTCACGCAGCTCGAGCGCAGCTTCTATACATTGGATTTCTATAAATCTCTTTTGACAGAATAGGATCGTACATATGAACGAACAATATGAAAAATCACTGACCAAGCTGGAGCTGGATAAGGTTCTGGCTCTGCTTGCCGATCATGCTGCGTCCCAGGCGGCGAAGGAGCGCTGCCTTGCCGTCCGGCCGAGCACGGACGCGGATGAGATCCGGCATCTTCTGGATGAGACGAGCGCGGCCTGCGCCTGCATCACGGTCAAGGGCTCGCCGTCCTTCGGCGGGTTATATGACGTGGGCGCGTCGCTGGACCGCGCCGACCGCGGCGGCTGCCTCAGCCCGGAGGAGCTGCTGCGCATCGCGGCTGTTTTAAAATCCGCCCGCCAGACAAAGGCGTATTCCGAGGGCGAGGGGAGAAGCGCGCAGGAGCCGGGCGTGCTGGATGTGTACTTCCAGCAGATCACCACGAATAAATATCTGGAGGAGCGCATCTTTACCTCCATTCTCTCCAAGGACGAGATCGCGGACGCGGCCAGCAGCGAGCTTGCCTCTATCCGCCGCAGGATCCGCCAGCAGAGCGCGAAGATCCGCGAATCGCTGCAAAAGATCATCACCTCGCCGTCCTACGCGAAGATTTTGCAGGAGCCGATCGTGACCATCCGCTCCGACCGCTTCGTCGTCCCGGTCAAGGCCGAGTGCAAGAGCCAGCTTCCGGGCCTCGTGCACGATGTCTCGTCCTCCGGCAGCACGTATTTCATTGAGCCGATGTCCGCCGTCAACGGCAACAACGAGCTGCGCGAGCTGTTCATGGCCGAGCGCAAGGAGATCGAGCGCATTCTCGCCGAGCTTTCCGCCGAAGCAGCGGGTCACCGTGAGCAGATCAAGCTGGACTACGACGTGCTGCTGGATCTGGAATGCATTTTCGCGCGGGCGCGTCTGTCCTTTGCCATGCGCGCCATCTGCCCGGAGGTGCGGAAGGACGGGCAGCTGAACCTCATCCGCGCCCGCCACCCGCTCATCACCGGCAAGACCGTCGTGCCCATCTCCGTGCGCCTCGGCAGCGATTTTGATACGCTCATCATCACCGGCCCCAACACCGGCGGCAAGACCGTCACGCTCAAGACCATCGGCCTTCTCACGCTCATGGCCGAATGCGGCCTGCATATCCCTGCCGACGACGGCAGCGCGGTCAACGTCTACGAGCAGGTTTTCGCTGACATCGGCGACGAGCAGTCCATCGAGCAGTCGCTTTCCACGTTCTCGTCGCATACAAAGAATATTGTAGAGATCCTCAAGGTCTGCGACAAAGACAGCCTCGTCCTGTTTGATGAGCTCTGCGCCGGAACCGACCCGGCCGAGGGCGCGGCGCTGGCCATTTCCATCATCGAGTTCTGCCGCAAGTGCGGCGCAGGCGTCGCCGCGACGACGCACTATGCCGAGCTGAAGCTCTATGCCATGCGCACAAGCGGCGTGATGAACGCGTCGTGCGAGTTTAACGTCGAGACGCTCCAGCCGACCTACCGGCTGCTCATCGGCGTGCCCGGCAAGTCTAACGCGTTCGCCATCTCCAAGCGGCTCGGCATCGACGAGGCCATTCTGGAGCAGGCCCGCAGTCTTGTCAGCCAGAACGACGTGAACTTCGAGGACGTTCTGACGCAGCTCGACCAGCAGCGGCAGGAGATGGAGAAGGCAAAGGAGGAGGCCGAGCGCCTGCGCCGCGAGACGGAAAAGCAGAAGGAAAAATCCGACGAATATTACGCCCAGATCAAGCAGGAAAAGGAAAAGGCCGCCCAGCAGGCGCGCAAGGAGGCGCAGTATATCATCGACGATGCCCGCCGTGCCGCCGACGCGGTCTACGAAGAACTCAAGCAGCTCCGGAAGCAGGCGAAAAACGGCGCGTTCGTCCCCGGCTCCAATGAAAAGCAGGCGCAGATGCGCCGCAGTCTCAACGAGGCCGAAAGCAGAATGCAGCCCCAGCGTGAGGAAAAGCAGCGCCCGGAGCCGACCCGCGCCATCCGCGTGGGCGATACGGTCGAGCTTTTGAAGCTCGGCACAAAGGCGAGCGTCCTTGCCATTAACAAGGACGGCAGCTATCAGCTGCGCGCCGGCATCATGCAGATCACGGCGAAGCCGGAGGAGGTATACCTGCTCGAAAACGAGACGCAGAACGCGGCGAAAAAGGTCATCGCGGGCAAGGTGCGTGAGCTGAAGGCCGCGGCCCAGCCGGAGCTGGATATCCGCGGCATGGCCGTGGACGAGGCGCTGCCGGTGCTCGATAATTTTCTGGACGCGGCCTATATGGGCAATCTCCCAAACGCACGCATTATCCACGGCAAGGGCACGGGCGTCCTGCGCGCAGCCGTGCAGGAGGAGCTGCGCCGCTGCAAATACGTCAAGTCCTTCCGCCTCGGCGTTTACGGCGAGGGCGAATCCGGCGTCACGATCGTCGAATTCAAATAAGTCCCATCGATTTTTGTCCGGAAATCGGGGCGCAATGAAATAGTGATTGACATTTCAATGAAATTTGCTAAAATTAGAAGGTCAAAACCAATTGAAATCCCCGGCAGGATGTATAAGGAGTGTCGTCTATGTATATGCAGCAATCCATCGTGAAGTGTGAATCCGGCCTCTACAACCGGCAGGCCACCTACTTTATCCAGAAGGCGAACGAGTTCAAGTCCAGCATCTGGGTCGAGGTCGAGGATCGCAAGATCAACGCCAAGAGCTTGCTCGGCGTTCTGTCCATGGGCATCACCAAGGGCACGCGCGTCAGCATCATTGCGGAAGGCCCCGATGAGGAAGAAGCAGTAAAAGCACTGACCGATATGCTCGTAAAAGAGGTCTTCTGAGGCATTTTTTACAAACCAGCAGAATCAGGAGGGGGATGCCCCTCCTGATTCTGCCGCCCGATCTGCACATTTGCTTGCGCTGCGTCCGCAGCGCTTTTTTATTCAGAAGCTATGACGTTTGAAGAACTCAAGGACAAGGCGCTCTCTCTGCCATACGAGCCGGGCGTCTACATCATGCAGGATAAGACCGGCACGGTCATCTATGTCGGCAAGGCCAAAAAGCTCAAGAACCGCGTCAGCCAGTATTTTCAGGATACGGCGGCGCATACGCCGAAGACGCGTAAAATGGTGTCGCAGATCGACCATTTTGATACCATCGTCGCGCGCTCGGAGTTTGAGGCGCTGGTGCTCGAATGCTCGCTTATCAAGCGGCATATGCCGAAGTACAACATCCTTTTAAAGGACGACAAGGGCTACCCCTATCTGCGTGTCGACCTGACGCAGGACTATCCCGTCATGCAGATGGTCAGCAAAACGGCAGGGGATAAGGCCAGCTATTTTGGCCCCTTCGGCGGCCGCTCCGTCACGCAGCACGTGATCGACACGCTCCGCCTGACGCTGAAGCTTCCCGGCTGCTCCAAACAGTTCCCGCGCGACCTCGGCAAGGACCGCCCGTGCCTCAACTTCCACATGAACAACTGCGACGGCTGGTGTCAGCCCTCGCGCAGCCAGCAGGACTACCATGCCCGCATGGAGCAGGCCGTGCTGATTTTGCAGGGCAATTATAAAAAGGTCGCGGACGAGCTGCGCACGCAGATGGAGGCCGCGGCAGATAAATTACAGTTTGAGCTTGCCGCGTCCCTGCGCGACCGGCTGCGCGCCGTCGAATCCCTCGGCGAAAAGCAGCTTGTGACCGCCGGGACGATGGCCAATACCGACGTGATCGGCTATTACCAGAACGAAGCGCGGGCCTGCTTCGCAGTTCTGCATTATGTAAGCGGAAGCCTGCTCGACAAGGAATATGAGATCCTTTCCCCGGCGGACGACCCGCAGGAGGCCGTCTCCGCCCTCGTCAAGCAGTTCTATCTTGCGCGCGGCACAGCGCCAAAGGTCATCCTTACGCCGTTTGAACTGGAGGATGCGGAACTGTTCTCTGCTCTTTTGCAGCAGGAACTGAACAAAAAGGTCCTTATCCGCATGCCGCAGCGCGGCGATAATGTGCGTCTGGTCGAACTTGCCCATAAAAATGCGCGCGAAGAGGCCGAGCGCATTACAACCAAAGCAGAGCGCCGCACCGGCACGCTCGGTGCGCTGGCCGATATGCTCCATCTGCCGGATATCCCGCACCGGATGGAGTCCTATGATATTTCCAACCTGGCCGGGACGGATATCGTCGCGTCCATGGTCGTTTTTCAGGACGGCAGGCCGCTCAAATCCGCCTATAAGCGCTTCCGCGTCGAGGGCCTGACCGATCAGGACGATTACGCGTCCATGCATCAGGTGCTGCTGCGCAGGCTGACGCATTACGTCCAGCAGGATGCGGGCTTTTCCGAGCACCCGGACGTGCTGCTGATCGACGGCGGCGTCGAGCATACAAAGGTCGCGGAGGATGTGCTGCAAACGCTGGGGCTGGATATCCCGGCCTACGGCATGGTCAAGGACGACAAGCACCGCACAAGAGCGCTCGTGACCGCCGCGGGCGATGAGATCGCCATCAGCGCCGTCCCGTCCGTTTTCGCCCTCATCGGCACGATCCAGGAGGAGACGCACCGCTTCGCCATCACGTACCAGCGTGCGCTGCGCTCGCGCCGCATGAAAAAATCCGGTCTGGAGGATATCCCCGGCATCGGTGAAAAGCGGCGGCAGGCGCTGTTAAAGAAATTCCGCTCCGTTAAAGCCATTTCGCAGGCGGAGCGCAGCCAGCTTGAGCAGGTGCTCCCCGCGTCCGCCGCGCTGGCTGTCTATCAGCATTTTCACCCGAAGGAAGGAGGGCAAACGCCATGCGCGTCATCACAGGAACCGCCAGAGGCGTCCCGCTGAAGGCCCCCAGGGGCATGGATACCCGCCCGACCATGGATCAGGTCAAGGAGGGCATTTTCTCCGCCATCCAGTTTGAGGTCGAGGGAAGAACGGCGCTCGACCTGTTTGCCGGCTCCGGACAGCTCGGCATCGAGGCGCTCAGCCGCGGCGCGGCGCACTGCACCTTTGTCGACAAGGGCAGAGAGCCGGTCAGCGTTATTCGGGAGAACCTGAAAAAGACAAGGCTGGAAGAACGTGCCGAAGTTGTGCAGGCGGATTACAGTTCCTACCTGAAAACCTGCCGCAGGCAGTTCGATTTGATCCTTTTAGACCCGCCTTACGCGGAAATTTTCCTTGAAACTGCGCTAAAAATCATATCAGAAATTGACATTTTGACGAACAGTGGTATAATAGTCTGTGAAAGACCCTTTGAGAAGTCCCTTCCGGACGACATTCCGGGTCTTGCGCGTTACCGGGATTACCGTTACGGCAAGGCTGCGGTGACGATCTTCCGCAGAGGATAGCCGTTTGGAGGAGCCATGAAGACAGCGATTTATCCCGGCAGCTTCGACCCTGTCACAAACGGACATCTCAACATCATCACCCGTGCGGCGCGCAGCTTTGACCGGCTGATCGTCTGCGTGATGTATAACTGTGAAAAAAGCCCCATGTTCACGCCGGAGGAGCGCGCTGAGCTTATCCGCCGCGTCACGGCGGACATTCCGAACGTCGCGGTCATGCACTCCGACAAGCTGCTGGCCGACTTTGCGCGCGAACAGGGCAGCTCCATTATCATCAAGGGCCTGCGGGCCGTTTCTGATTTCGAGCGCGAGTTCCAGATGGCGCTCATGAATCACAAACTCAACCCCGGACTGGATACCATGTTCCTGACTGCCGAGCACCAGTTCATGTACCTGAGCTCGAGCGCCGTCAAGGAGCTGGCGCGGTATGACGCCGACGTGAGTGATTTTCTCCCGGCTGCGATCATCCCGGACTTTAAAGCCCGCATGATGGAGCAAATCTAAGGAGGTATTTTTATGGCAAGCGGTATTGAAGAGATCCTGACGACATTGTACGAGATGGTACAGGATGCGTGGAGCCTGCCGCTCGGCGCGGACAAGTGCGTGCTCGAACGCGACAAGGTTCTCGATCTTCTCGACGAGATCAGCAATCAGCTTCCCGGTGAACTCAAGCAGGCCAAGACGATCGTGGAATCCCGCAACGACGTCATCACCAACGCCAAGCGCGAGGCCGAAAACATTCTCAAGCAGGCCGAGCAGCGCGCCCGGCAGATGATCTCGCACGAGGAGGTCTATCTGCAGGCCCAGAAGGAGGCTGACGACCTCATGAAGAACGCGCAGGCCAAGATCAAGGAGCTGCGTCAGGTCACGAACGACTATGTCGACGATTCCATGAAGCGCACAGAGGAAGCCATCGCACAGGCCCTGGGCGAGATTCGCGAGTCCCGGAGTAAGTTCCGCGCCCTCGTCAACCCGCAGCAGGCCAAGCCCTCGCCCATCATCGAGGACGTATAACGCATCAGTTTCCCATACCGATACAAGCTGAGAAGAGGAATGAACTTCGCGCAGCACCGCAGAGAGGAAGCGGCTGGTGTAAGCTTCCGCAAAGCCGAAGTTCCCGTCGCCTCCGAGCTGCCGGGCTGAACGCACAGTAAGCCCCGCCGGGTCCTCCCGTTACAGAGCTGCGAGTGCCCGCGCAAGCGGGAATACAGGTGGTACCACGGAGATCTTCTTCGCCCTGAGTATGAAAACTCAGGGCGTTTTTTCTTGCAAACGCAAAGTTCTGGTAGGGGCGGAGCCGCTCCGCCCGGCAGGACGCACCGAATCTTTGGAAATCTTCGGCGAATCCGCAGGTACGTGCGCATTTGGTTGTAGGGGCCGATGCCTACATCGGCCCGCGCAGAACAGTCCGTTTTTACAGAACTCTTCGGCGAATTCGTAACTACCCAAACGGGCCGACAGAGTCGTCGACCCCTGCAGCAAGGTTTCGCTGCCCCCTGTACTCCGTAGGGGCGGACGACTCTGTCCGCCCGCAGAATATACCGATTTTACGGGAATCTCCGGCGATTTCGCAGCTTCCCAACGGGCCGATGTAGGCATCGGCCCCTACGAACACGCAGGAAACTGCATTCTTATCCGCCTGAGATTTCCGCTATAACAACTGCCCTCCGCCGGGCGGAGCAGAGCCCCGCCCCTACCAACCACAAGCGGTTTTTCGACTTTTCCTGCGCAAAACCGCCGCCAATACCATAGAGAAAGAGAGGAACCGCCATATGCCGAGCGAATTTGTATTTGTCCCCACGCCCTACAGCGCAGAGCTTCAGGAGGAGCTCGCGAAGGCGCTGCGGGCGCGCACGGAGATCATTTCGCGGAAGATGAACCCGAAGCTCTGGCGCATGACCGACGGCGTGAACCGCTTTGCGGAAGCGAACCGGGCCGACAATCCGGTGCTGAAGCGCCGGAAGACCGTGCAGACTGTTTTGTCTGTGGTTTTGGCGGCCATAGGCGTTTTCCTACTCGTGACAGGCCTGACGGAGCCGAGGAACACGACGCTGCTTGCCGTAGGCGCGATCGCGCTGGTCATTGCGGCGGCGCGGCTCCTGCCAAGGCCGGACGCGAGCATGACGCGGCAGTTTCAGAGATCCGCGTCGCTGCTGCTAAAGAGCCTCGGCGGGATGGATCTGTCGTCAAAGCCGAAGATTCGATTCACGGACGAGGCAATGCAGATCAAGACAAACCAGAAATCGGCCGACTTCCCGTATGAAAAAATGGAAACGCTGGTGGAAACGCCGCGCCTTTTCCTGCTGACGCACTCCGGCTCGGCCACCGTTCTGCAGAAGAAGGATCTGATTTTAGGCACACCGGAGGAATTTCTGGACTTTTTCTGCGCACACACGGACTGCCCCTGCGCGGAGCTGATCGAAAAATAATTTTAAGTTTCAAATAGGAGAATCAACATGAGAAAAGAACTGCCCAAGCAATACGACCCGACGCAGGTGGAAAGCCAGATCTACCAGATGTGGCTGGACAGCGACTGCTTCAAGGCCGAACCCGATCCCGACAAAAAGCCCTATTCCATCGTCATGCCGCCTCCCAACGTCACCGGCCAGCTTCATATGGGCCACGCGCTGGACTCGACGCTGCAGGACATTCTGACCCGCTATAAGCGTATGGAGGGCTACAGCGCCCTCTGGCTGCCCGGCACCGATCACGCCGGCATCGCCACCCAGATCAAGGTCGAGGAAGAGCTGCGCGTCAAGGAGGGCAAGACCCGCTATGACCTTGGCCGCGAAAAATTCCTGGAGCGCGTCTGGGCGTGGAAGGAAAAGTACGGCAGCCGCATCGTCGAACAGCAGCGCAAGCTCGGCGTCAGCTGCGACTGGTCGCGCAGCCGCTTCACGATGGACGAGGGCTGCTCCAAAGCCGTGCGTGAGGCCTTCTGCGAGATGTACGACAAGGGCCTGATCTACAAGGGCAGCCGCATCATCAACTGGTGCCCGCACTGCCTGACGGCCCTCTCCGACGCGGAGGTCGAGTATGTCGACAAGCCCGGCCATCTCTGGTATATCCGGTATCCGCTCTCTGACGGCTCCGGCGATATCGTCGTTGCCACGACCCGCCCGGAAACCATGATGGGCGACACCGGCGTGGCCGTCAACCCGAACGACGAAAAGTTCAAGCACCTCATCGGCAAGACCTGCATCCTGCCCATCATGAACCGCGAAATTCCCATCGTGGGCGATGAATACTGCGAGATCGGCTTCGGCACCGGCGCGGTCAAAATGACCCCGGCGCACGACCCCAACGACTTTGAGGTCGGCCTGCGCCACAACCTCGATGTCATCCGCGTCATCGCCGACGACGGCCATATCAACGAAAACGGCGGCAAGTACAACGGCATGGACCGCTACGAATGCCGCAAGGCCCTGGTAAAGGACCTCGAAGAGCAGGGATATCTGGTCAAGACCGAGCCGTATTCCCACAATGTCGGCACCTGCTACCGCTGCCATAACGACGTCGAGCCGCTCATTTCCGCGCAGTGGTTCGTCAAGATGAAGCCGCTGGCAGAAGAGGCCATCCGCGTCGTGAAGGACGGCACGATCAAATTCGTTCCGGAGCGCTTCTCCAAGACGTATCTCAACTGGATGGAAAACGTGCACGACTGGTGCATCTCCCGCCAGCTCTGGTGGGGCCATCAGATCCCCGCGTGGTACTGTGACGAATGCGGCCATATCAATGTCAGCCGCGAAGACCCGACAAAGTGCGAAAAATGCGGCTGCACGAAGCTGACCCGCGACGAAGACGTGCTCGACACGTGGTTCTCGTCCGGCCTGTGGCCGTTCTCCACGCTCGGCTGGCCCGATTTGAATTCGGAAGACCTCAAATACTGGTACCCGACGACCGATATGGTCACGGGCTATGATATCATCTTCTTCTGGGTGGCGCGCATGGTCGTCTCCGGCATGGAGCAGATGAAAAAGGAGCCGTTCAAGACCGTCTTCATCCACGGCCTCGTCCGCGACGACAAGGGCCGCAAGATGTCCAAGTCCCTCGGCAACGGCATCGACCCGCTGGAAATGGCCGAGAAATACGGCGCAGACGCGCTGCGCTTCAACCTCATCACCGGCAACTCGCCCGGCAACGATATGCGCTTCTACGTCGAAAAGTGCGAGGCCATGCGCAATTTTGCCAACAAGATCTGGAACGCGAGCCGCTATGTGCTCATGAACCTGACCGTCGAAGAAAACGGCCTTCCGGATGCCGCCGACCTGGAGATCGAGGACAAATGGGTGCTGTCCAAGCTCAATACGCTCATCAAAGAAGTCACGGAGAACATGGACGCGTACGAGCTGGGCGTGGCTTCCGCCAAGGTCTATGACTTCATCTGGGACACGTACTGCGACTGGTATATCGAGCTGACCAAGGCAAGACTGTATGGCGAGGACGAAAAGAGCAAGCTGGCCGCGCAGAAGGTGCTGGTGTATGTGCTTGACCAGTTCCTGCGCCTCCTGCACCCGTTCATGCCGTTCATCACAGAGGAAATCTGGCAGGCCATCCCGCACGAGGGCAGCTTCCTCATGCTGGCTGACTGGCCGAAGTACGACGAGAATCTGAACTTCTCCGTCGAGGCGGCACATATGGAGTCCGTCATGAACGCCATCCGTTCCATCCGCAACCGCCGCGCGGAGATGAACGTCCCGCCGTCGAAGAAGAGCACGCTCTACGTCGTGTCCGATAAGGGTGAGATCTTCCGGCAGGGCACGGGCTTTATCTGCCGTCTGGCCTACGCCGATCAGGTCATCATCTGCGATTCGGACCCCGAGGGCCACGAGAACATGGTCTGCGTCGTCACGAACGACGCCAAGCTCTATATTCCGCTGGAGGAGCTGATCGACTTCGAGAAGGAGCTGGCCCGCATCGAAAAGGAAAAGGCGAACTGCCTCAAGCAGATCGCCATGTTCGAGGGCAAGCTTTCAAACGAAGCGTTTGTTTCCCGCGCACCGGAAAAGGTCGTGGCCGAGCAGCGCGAAAAGCTCGAAAAGAACCGCGCCCTGCTTGCACAGCTCGAAGAAAGTGAAAAGCGTCTGCGCCGGTAATCCCTTTGACAAAACCCGCGCGTAAAAGCTTCTATAATGGACACACAGGAAAAAGCCCTGTGTGTCCATTTTCTATTTTGGAGGCGAACAAATGAATCTTACAAGCTTTTTGCAGGACAAGCATCTGACCGTCGCGCTGCGCGGCGAAATCGACCACCACAGCGCGAAGGATATCATGCGCGTCCTGGGCAACAAAATCGACCTCTATCTGCCGCGCGTGTGCGTGCTGGATTTCCGGGAGGTCACGTTTATGGACTCTAGCGGGATCGCCATCGTGATCTCCTGCGTGCGCCGGATGCGGCAGTTGCGCGGCGAGGTCATTCTCCGAAGCGTTCCGCCGCAGCCGATGAAGGTGCTCAAGGCCTCCGGCATTGAGCGCATAGCAACTCTGGAAGACGAAAGGAGCCTTGTCCATGAAAGCTGAAAATGAAATGACGCTGACCTTCCCCAGCCGGTCCTCGAACGAATCCTTTGCCCGCGCGGCAGTCGCGTGCTTCGCCGCCCAGCTCGACCCCAATCTCGAGGAGCTGAACGATATCAAGACCGCGGTGTCCGAGGCCGTGACCAACTGCATTGTTCATGCCTACCGCGACTGCCTCGGCACCGTGACCATCCGCTGCCGCATTCTGCCGGAGAACGTGCTGGATATCGTCATCCGCGACAAGGGCTGCGGCATGGAGGACGTGGAAAAGGCCCGCGCGCCCATGTTCACGACCGGCGGCCCGGAGCGCAGCGGCATGGGCTTTACGATCATGGAGAGCTTCATGACCTCGCTTCAGGTCACGTCAAAGCCCGGCAAGGGCACGACGGTACATATGAAGCGCAGGATCGTGCAGCGGAGGAAAACCGCTTGAGCGACACCATCACGCTCATCCAGCGCTCCCAGCAGGGCGACCGGGACGCGTCCGAACGGCTCGTGACGGAAAACACGGGCCTCATCTGGTCGATCGCCCGGCGGTATTTTGGCCGCGGCGTAGAGCCGGACGATCTGTTCCAGCTCGGCTGCGTCGGCTTTTTAAAGGCGGTCGAGGGCTTTGATACCGCCTACGGCACGCAGTTTTCGACCTACGCCGTCCCCAAAATTGCCGGAGAGATCCGCCGCTTTCTGCGCGACGACGGCGCGGTCAAGGTCAGCCGCAGCGTGAAAGAGCGCGCCGCCGCCATCAAAAAGGCCCGTGAGCGCCTGACCGGCGATTTTGGCCGTGACCCGACGGTCTCCGAGCTGTCCGAGGCGCTGGGCCTTTCGCCGGAGGAGATCGCGGCTGCCGAAACCGCCACCAGCGCGACCGAGTCCATCCAGCGCCAGACCGGCGAGGAGGGCTTCTCCCTCGAGGATGTCCTGTGTACAGACGGCATGGAGGAAAAGCTGCTTGAACGCATGGCCCTGCAGGAGGCGCTTGCCCGCCTGAACGACAAGGAACGGCTCGTCATCCAGCTCCGCTATTACCACAGCCTGACCCAGCAGCGCGTCGCGGGCCTCATCGGCGTGTCGCAGGTGCAGGTCAGCCGCATCGAAAAGAAGGCGCTGGAACGGCTTCGAACATTTTTTTGATGTCGACAAACCGGGAAAAATGCAGTAGAATATCCGTAGTTTATTGAAAAGGCAATGTCATATCACCTGATACTGTGACCTGTCACGCAAATACATTGAAACCGCAAACAGGGTTCGTAGGGGCGGGGCTCTGCTCCGCCCGGCAGAAAGCACTGGATGGTCGGAAATCTTCGGCGAATTCGAATGCACATACGCATATGCCCGTAGGGAAGTTACGAATTCGCTGCAGACTACCGTAAAAGCGGTGCGTTCTGCCGGCCGATGTAGGCATCGGCCCCTACAGGGCACCATACGGATTTGCGGCTGCCCATCGGGCGGAGCAGAGCCCCGCCCCTACCAGCTGCGTCCGTTTTTTACCGGGGTTTCGCATAGAATGCGGTCTTAAATCGACGACATTGCCCGTAAGGGGAAGCTATGGAACAGACATTTGAAGCCCGGTTCTTATCCGCGCGCCGCGCTGTGATCGCTGCGCGCTTTCAGAACCTGAACGAGATGCAGCGCGAGGGCGTTCTTACAACGCAGGGGCCGCTGCTGCTGCTGGCCGGTGCGGGCAGCGGCAAGACGACCGTTCTCATCAACCGCATCGCCAATCTCATCGCCTTCGGCGAAGGCTCCGACTCCAACGAAATTCCGGAGTATATCACGGAGGAAGACGTTACATATCTCGAGGACTACCTCAAAACGCGCGATCCCGCCATGCAGCAGCAGGCCGAGCGCCTGTGCGCGCTCCGGCCCGCCGCGCCGTGGTCGATTCTGGCCATCACATTCACCAACAAGGCCGCAAATGAATTGAAGGCCAGACTGCAGGCGCTGCTGGGCGACTACGCCATGGACGTCTGGGCCATGACGTTTCATGCCGCCTGCTGCCGCATCCTCCGCCGGGAAATTGGCCGCCTGGACGGCTACACGGGCCGCTTCACAATCTATGACACAAGCGATTCCGAGCGCGTCATGAAGGATATCCTGAAGGACTTCGGTCTTGACGAAAAATCCCTCCCGCCGCGTCTGGCGCTTTCCGTCATCAGCAAGGCCAAGGACAAGCGGCAGGGGCCGGAGCAGTTTTCCAAACACGCCGGAAAGTCCGGCGATTACCGCATGGACCGCATCGCGCAGCTCTACGCCGAATACGAAAAGCGCCTGCACGAGGCCAACGCGCTGGACTTTGACGATATCATCCTCAAGACCGTCGAGCTGCTTGAGCAGTTTGAGGACGTGCGGACGTATTACCAGCGCAAGTTCCACTACGTCATGATCGACGAGTATCAGGACACGAACCAGCTGCAGTATCAGCTGACAGCGCTGCTTGCGGGCGGGTATGAAAACATCTGCGTCGTCGGCGACGACGACCAGTCCATCTACAAATTCCGCGGCGCGACTATCGAGAACATTCTTTCCTTTGAAAAGCAGTTCAAGGGCGCACGTGTCATCCGCCTGGAGCAGAACTACCGCTCCACGCAGGCCATTTTGAATGCGGCCAACGCCGTCATCTCGCACAACCGGGGGCGCAAGGGCAAAAAGCTCTGGACGCAGAACGCTGCGGGCGACTGCATCACGGTCTACGAGGCGGCAAGCGAGTCGGATGAGGCCAATTACATTTCCAGCCGCATTATCTCCATGTCCAAGGGGAAGAATTTCAAGGATTTCGCCGTGCTCTACCGCACGAATGCGCAGTCGAACGCGGTGGAAAACGCGTTCAAGCGCAGCGGCATCCCGTACCGCATCATCGGCGGCACACGCTTCTTTGACCGCGCCGAGGTCAAGGATATGCTGGCCTATCTGTGCGTGATCAATAACCGCGCAGACGAACTGAGATTGCAGCGCATCATCAATAACCCGCCGCGCGGCATCGGCGGCAAAACGCTCGAAATGGCGCAGCGGCAGGCGGCTGCGGCAGGCGTGCCGCTCTACACGGTCGTCTCCGACCCGTACAGCTATCCGAGCCTTGAAAAGTCCGCCGCGAAGCTCATGGCCTTCACAGTCGTGATCGAGGAATGCGCCGAGCTTCTGACGACGCTTTCTCTGCCGGACTTCTATGAGGAGGTCATGCTCCGCACCGGCTATCTGAACATGCTCGAGGAAAAGGACGATGTCGAAGCGCGCACCCGCGCCGAAAACGTCCGCGAGCTCAAATCCAGCATCCTTGCCTACATGGAAAACACCGATACGCCCACATTGGCTGGATTTTTGGAAGAGATCGCCCTCTATACCGACATTGAGCAATACGACCCGGACGCGGACGCCGTCGTCATGATGACGATGCACGCGGCAAAGGGCCTGGAATTCCCGAATGTATTTCTCACGGGCTTTGAAGAGGGGCTGTTCCCGTCGAACCGCTGCCTGAGCGAGCCGGAGGAGCTGGAAGAGGAGCGCCGCCTGTGCTACGTCGCCATCACCAGAGCCAAGCAGAACCTCGTTATTTCCTATGCCCGGCAGCGTATGCTCTATGGACGCACCACGACGAACCTGCCCTCCCGCTTTGTAGACGAGCTTCCGGCGGAATTCGTCAAGCGCGTCGGCGCGCCGAAGCCCAGCTATTCGCAGCAGGCCCCCCGGCAGTACGGCTCGTTTGGCCGCGTCAGCATCTACGGCGACGAGTATAATGACTTTTCGCAGATCCCCACGCGCCCGAAGCCGCAGAAGGACTATTCCGTCCACACGCAGCCGAAGCCGGCCCCGAAGGTCAGCTTCGCGGCAGGGGAAATGGTGCAGCACAAGGCATTTGGCCGGGGCATGATCCTGACGGTCCTGCCCATGGGCGCCGACGCGCTGCTCGAGATCGCGTTCGACGGCGTCGGCACGAAGCGCCTTATGGCAAACACGGCAAGCCAGCACATGAAAAAGCTGTAATCTTCCCATGACCCCGGCATAGGCTATGCTGGGGGTGTATGGAGATGAGCCGGAAAAAACGAAGACGCAGAAGACTGCTTCTGATCGTCCCGCTGCTCGTGCTGACGGGGCTGGTTCTGCTCGTGGAGCTGCATTTGTCACCGTATATCCGCGAGCTTGCGCGCAATCAGGCGGTCAACGCCGCGTCGAACGCCATCATAGAGGCCGTCAGCGAAATGCTCCGCAGGGGCGACACGGATTTTTCCCGCGTGATCGTGCTGGAAAAGGACGTGGAGGGCCATATCACCGCGCTTCGCACCGACATGACGCAGGTCGAGCGCCTCAAAGTCGAGGTGCTGGAACTTCTGGATACCCTTGTCGCGCAGATCAACACGCAGCAGATGGGCATCCCGCTCGGGAACCTCCTGCTGCCGGATCTATTGGCCGGAACCGGCCCGGAGCTGCCGGTCAAGGCCGTCAGCCTCACCATGTCGAACGCTGACTTTTTTTCGGATTTTACCGCAGCCGGGATCAACCAGACGCTGCAGACGCTGAAGGTGAAATTCACCATCAGCCTGACCATCCTGACGACCGTCGGCTATGAGACGGTCGACGTGGACAGCGACGTCATGCTCGCGCAGACCGTGATCGTCGGCACAGTGCCTGAAACGTACGTAAACCTGGGACATCTGACTACAACGGAAGGCTGGGAACAATATGGAACCGAAACAGGAAATTGAACAGCTCACACGGGAGCTGGAACACGCCGGATATCTTTATTACGTGCTCGACAACCCCGAAATGAGCGATTATGACTATGACCACAAGCTGCGCAGATTGGAAGAACTGGAGGCGCAGTACCCGCAGTACGCCTCGCCCCTCAGTCCGACGCGCCGCGTCGGCGGGCAGGCGCTGAGCGAATTTGTCAAGGTGCGCCACGCCGTCCCGCTGGAAAGCCTGCAGGACGTGTTTTCCTATGACGAGCTGCGCGACTTTGACGCGCACGTGCGCGAGGAGGAGCCGGACGCGGAATACTCCGTCGAGCCGAAGGTCGACGGTCTCTCCGTCGCGCTGGAATATGTCGACGGACAGTTCGTCCGCGGCGCAACGCGCGGCGACGGCCTGATCGGCGAGGATGTAACGGAAAATCTCAAGACCATCCGCTCCATCCCCATGACGCTGGAGCACGCGCCCGCCCGTCTGATCGTGCGCGGCGAGGTCTTTATGCCCCGCGCCAGCTTCGAGGCGCTCAACGCCGAGCAGGAAAAGCTCGGAAAGCCGCTCTTTGCCAACCCGCGCAACGCGGCGGCGGGTTCTTTGCGCCAGCTCGACCCCGGTATCGCTGCAAAGCGCAGGCTGGACATTCTGGTCTTCAATTTACAGCTCGCCGAGGGTGTGGAATTCCAGACCCACAGCGAGACGCTGGACTATCTGCGGAGTTTGAAATTCAAGGTCATTCCCTATACGCTCTGCCGCGACATGGAAAAAGCGGAGCAGCTGATTGAAAATCTCGGCGAAACGCGCTATGACCTGCCGTATGATATCGACGGGGCCGTTATGAAGCTCAACAGCCTTGCGGGCCGCGCCCGTCTCGGCAGCACGGCCAAATTCCCGCGCTGGGCAGCAGCCTTCAAATACCCGCCTGAGGTCAAGGAGACGGTATTGGAGGATATCGTCGTGCAGGTGGGCCGCACGGGCGTTCTCACGCCCCGCGCCATCGTCGCTCCCGTGCATCTGGCCGGAACGACCGTCACCGCCGCGACGCTCCACAATCAGGATTTTATTACGGATAAGGACATCCGCATCGGCGATACCGTCAAGATCCGGAAAGCAGGCGAGATCATCCCGGAAATTCTCGAGGTCGTGCTCGCCAGGCGCCCGGAGGGCGCGAAGCCCTATCACCTGCCGGACAAATGCCCCGTCTGCGGCGCGCCCGTCGTGCGCGATGAGGACGGCGCGGCTCTGCGCTGCACCGGCGCGGAGTGCCCCGCGCAGCTGTCGCGCAATCTTGCGCATTTCGTTTCGCGCGAGGCCATGAACATCGACGGCCTCGGCAGCGCGATCCTCGATCAGCTGATCGAGCAGAAGATGGTGTCCAATCCTGCCGACCTCTACCGGCTGGACTACGCCGCGTTTGCCGAGCTTCCCGGTCAGGGAAAAAAATCCGCCGCGAATCTGGAGGCGGCCATCGAAGCCAGCAAGCAGAACGATCTGTCCCGCCTTCTGTGCGCCCTCGGTATCCGGCAGGTCGGCAGCAAGGCGGCCAAGGTGCTGGCTGCTACATTCGGCAGCCTCGACGCGCTGCAGAACGCGGCGCTTGAAGACCTGACTGCCGTGCCTGATATCGGCGAGACGACGGCGCAGAACATTCTCGACTATTTTGCAAGCCCGCAGTCGCAGGACCTCATTGAGCGTCTGCGCGAGGCTGGCGTGAACTTCCTGTCGACCAACCGGATCACGGACACCCGCTTTGCGGGAAAGACCTTCGTGCTGACCGGCGCGCTGAGCCTCTTTACGCGCGAGGAGGCGACGGAGAAGATCGAAAGCCTCGGCGGCAAGGCCGCCTCGTCCGTCTCCAAAAAGACGACCTATGTGGTCGCGGGTGAAAACGCGGGCAGCAAGCTGAAAAAGGCCAACGAGCTGGGCATCCCGGTCCTGTCCGAGCAGGAATTTCTGGAGCTGCTGCAATGAGGATCACACTCGTCAGCAGCTGCGGCCTTGTGCTGGAGCAGGATGGGAGCGCGCTCCTGATCGACGCGCTCAACAAGCAGTTCCGCTGCTATTACGGCCTGCCGCCTGAAGTCTTTGCGAAAATGCTGGCAGGCGAGCCGCCCTATGACGCCGTCTGCGGCGTCCTGTTTACCCACGCGCACCCCGACCATTACAGCGCCAGCCGCACGGAGCAGCTCCGCGCGGCCTGCGGCGCGCCGGTTTTCCTTCTGCAGCCGAACACGCCGGAGCGCCTGATGATGCAGCTTGGCCCGTTTACGGTCGAATGCAGCCGCTTTCCGCACATCCCCGTTCCGGGTATGGCCGAAGCCCCGCACGCTGTATACTGGATCTCCGCTGCCGGAAAAAGCATTTATGTGACTGCCGACGCGCAGATCGACACGGAACGCCACCGCGCCATTCTGCATGGCCGCCGGGCGGACGCGGCGTTCTGGAACGGGCAGTATCTGTCCCATCCCGAGACGCGGGAGCTGCTGCTGGAGGCGGCAGTGAAAAACTATATTTATCACATTCCGGTCGACGAAAAGGACGTCTGCGGCATCCGCCGCAAATGCGAACGCAGCATGGCCCGCTTCGGCGCAGAACTCCCGGACGTCTCTCTGCTGGAGCAGTATCCGTCGAGCCTTGAGGCGTAAAATATAAAAATCCTCCCCGGCAGGTAGCTGTCCATAAAACAGGTTTCACGAAACAAATAATATGGCAGTTGCCGGACAAGGGTTGCTGACAAAAGGGGTATGTGCCGTTAAGACACATACCCCTTTGCTTTTTTGCCGTCACGCGTCTTTCGGAGGGCGCTTGATGGGATTTGCCGCCCTACTTGAAAAGTGGGCTGAAACAGTCGCTTTGCCAAAGGAAAGTGAGAGCTATGTATTACCCAGAGGATACTGCAAGGAAGATTAGTTCGCGTTCATGCCGAGAGGCTCATAGGTCAGCAGCTTTTTCTTCCAAAGGGTCTCCGTTTGGATCACTTCATCGGGCGTCACGGCCTTTGGCAGGAGCTGCAAAATCGAGAACTGGAAGTGCGTATACCTATCCGGGTAGTCGCAGAGTAGCTCCTTCATCAACTTGTTGTCACCATGCAGTGACTTCACATAGTGTGTCCAGCGCCCCAATAAGCCTCCCTTGCCATAAGCGGAGCCAACATACTTCCGTCCGTTTTCCTGGTCAACAATGAGGTAGACCGCGTTGACGGTGGAAAGCGCCGTGTGCCACGATTCGTATGCCGTGGGATCCTGCACGATTTCCCGAAGCTCTTCATAGGTAAGGATCGCGTTTTCGTAGCCGGAAAAAATCTTCTTGTCCCGAATGGCCACAATAGGCTTTTCGTTTGTGCCTTTCTGCGCCCAGGCAAGCGCGCTTTTACCCCATTCGATCAAGAGTCTGCCTTCGTATTCCCTCAGCAGGTCAATGCGCTCCAGATTGTAAAACATTCGCTGCCCTTGGAACCAATCCTCCAGCGGGAAACCCTTTGGTTTCGTGTCCTGCGTATCAATAACGCCGCCGCTTACCTTGTAGCAGGCGAAAAACTTTGCCGTCGTACTCTTGTCGCTGATAAATACGCACCAATAATCATACCCGTTGCTGAAGGTTTCACTCTGTACGCGGGTGTACTCCTCCACCATGTTCTTGTCATAGCATTTCTTGAATGCCTTGTCACCCAGCGAATGCCGGATCAGTTTTACCCGCTTCGGGTCAAGCCCCACATTTTTAAGCACATCGGAAAAGTTCAGAATCGCCATGGAAGTCCCTCCTTATTTTGTTCTCTATTTCAAATTCTACCACATATTTTTTCGTTGTAAAGCGCACTTTCCCACTCACGCAGAATCTCCGCCAGCTCCGGTGTCAGGCGTTTGCGGCACTCGTGCCGCAGTTCTTCCGGCACGCCGTAGAACGCCTCGGCGATGCTGCCGGTGATGGCGGCGAGGGTGTCGCTGTCGCCGCCAAGGGCCATGACGAGACGCGAAAATAAAGCCGGGGACCGGCTGGAAAACAAATGCGCCGCATTCCGATGAAAGCCGGAATGCGGCGTTTCGGTTTGGCGCGGATATACCAGTTCTGGAATTTCTCACCGAAAGGCGTGGACTTTTCCGGGACGGCGTGTTAAAGTTAATGATAAGTAGGATTCGCCTGAATTTCCCCTCATGAACCGGGCGGGGACGCCGCGGTTATAAGAGCCGGGACAGACAGAACGAATGGGAGGAAAAGAAATGGAACGATATTGCAAATACTGCGGGGCGCAGCTCCCGCCGTCGGGGAATTTCTGCGGCAAGTGCGGGATGCCTGCCGGCAGCGGTGAGGATATGTTCGGTTCCGCCGAGCCGACGGTTGACAGCTATCACTATGGGGATATGAACAGCGGCAGAGGCGCTGCCGGCGGCCCTGTCAGACCCAGACAGAAAAAGCCGGGCAATGGAAAGACCGTGCTGCTTGCTGTGGCTGCAAGCCTGGTCCTGCTGGTTGGCGTGGCGCTGGCGGTCAAGCTGATCCTGGAGCTGCGCGGGGAAAAGGACGCCGTGCAGGAACCGGCATATACGGAAACCATAGCGGAAGCCGCGCCGCAGGACACCCCTGAACAGCCTGCGCCGCAGGATACCGCGCCCGAAGCGCCCATACAGGAAGCACCCGCGCAGGAGGAGCCGGAGGAGGATGCCGGGGCGTACCAGCCGGATCGTATTCTGGAGCTTCAGCCCGGTCAGCTGAACTGGGTGGTCGTGACCGGCGATTATGATTTGTATTTTTCCGTGCCGGAGGGATTTGTGGAAACGCCAATCGGCTTCTCCGTGAACGGAAACATCTACTGCTATTATGCGCAGACGCTCGATATGCTCGTCCGCGTCTGGGAAGCGCCGGTCGACATGGCCGGCGATCCCGGCAGCAGCCGCCTGTGCACTGCCTATGGCTTTCGCGTGGACGAGGCTTCCATGCAGGAGACGGAAAACAGCCGCCGCTATACCTGCACCGGAAGCGGCAGGCGGATGTCCGTCTATGAGACGTGGGGGGATCTGTATGCGTATTACTTCATGTTCGAATATCCGGACAGCTCCATGCTGCATACGTCGGCCTATGAGGACCTCGCCTCGGCGTTCCTTTCGCGTGCGTCCTGCAACAATGTGCTGACACAGCCCGTCAGTGCGTATATTCTCCCGCAGAGCGCGGAGCGCCGACTGACCGAGGCGGATCTGGAGGGCCTTTCCCATCAGCAGCTCTGCCTTGCGCGCAACGAGATCTATGCCCGCCACGGACGGCGCTTTAAGAATAAAGACATCGCCGCGTATTTTGCGGAAAAGGACTGGTACTACCCGTCCATCGATGCATCCGTATTTGACGCGAACCAGAACAGCTACTTATCCGAGGATGAGCTCTATAACGCGACCTTCATGCTCGAATACGAGAAGCGGAAATTCGGAAAATCATACTATTAAGGAATTTGGAAATGGAGTCTGAGATCAGGATATGAAAAAGAAGATCATCGCGGCGGCTCTGGCGGCAGCCGTGCTGCTTGCAGCGGGCGGTCTGCTTTTCGGACTGCACAGGATCGGGGAAACGACGATCTCCGCCGGGCCGGAGCCTGCCGCACCGGAGGAGGTCCAGCCCGCCGAGCCGGAGGAGCCTTCCGTTCCGGAGCAGCCGGAGAAGGAACCGGAGGAGGCGGAGCCTGTGCAGACACAGACCCCCGTGCCGGAGGCCGTGCAGACCGAAAAGCCGTGTATTGTCATTGACGCCGGACACCAGCTGAATGCCGATTACGGCAAGGAGCCGGTCGGCCCGGGAAGCACGGAGCTGAAAACGCGCGTTTCCGCCGGAACGACCGGCGTGTCGACCGGGATCCCGGAATACGAGCTGAATCTGGCCGTCTCGCTGCTTTTGCAGCAGGAGCTTACGGCGCGCGGCTATACGGTCGTCATGACGCGGACGGAGAACGACGTTTCCATATCCAATGCCGAGCGCGCGCAGATCGCGAACACGCAGCAGGCCGGCGCGTTCATCCGCGTCCATGCCAACGCAAGCGAAAGCGCCGCCGCCAGCGGGATCATGACCATCTGCATGACGCCGTCGAACCCGTATAACGGCGCGTTATATGAAAAAAGCCGCGCCCTGTCCGACTGCGTGCTCGAACGGCTCGGCGCAGCGCTTGACAAGCCGCAGAACGAGCGGACGCTCTGGCAGACGGACACCATGACCGGCATCAATTACAGCGAGGTCCCGGTCACCATCGTGGAAATGGGCTTTATGACCAACCCGGCCGAGGACGAGGCAATGGCGACGGATGCGTACCGGGCAAAGATCGCAGCCGGGATCGCCGACGGCGTTGACGCTTACTTTAGAAGGCTGCAAAGGCAGTCCCTGACGGAGGACGCGGCGCTGGCCGAGGCGCTGCGGGAGCAGCTGCAGGGAAGCAGCGACAAATGGGATATCTGGGCAGAGCGGCTGCAGGAGGGCACGTATGCCCATGTGCAGGAAAATATCGACCCTGACGCGCCGCAGATGGTGTCGGCAAGCCTCATCAAGCTGTTTATCATGGGTGCGGTCTATGATGCGGAGCGCAGCGGGACCCTGACGCCCGGCGCGCAGGAGGACGCTATTTGCCAGATGATCAGCATCAGCGACAATGCCGCCGCAAATGAGCTGACCTGCCTGCTCGGCGGAGGCAGCGAAGCGGACGGCCGCGCCGCCGTGGAGCGCTTCGCCGCTTCCATCGACTGCACCGCCGTGCGCTATAACCGCCTGATGCTCGTGGAAAACGGGACGCAGAACTACGTCAGCGCGGAGGACTGCGCGGCGTTTTTACGGCTGGTCTACAACCGGCAGTGCGTTTCGCAGGAGGCCTCGGAGCAGATGCTTGCGCACCTGCTTGCCCAGCAGGTGAACGACCGCATCCCGCAGGGCCTGCCGGAAGGCACGCAGTGCGCCCATAAAACCGGCGATCTGCTCGGCCTGTGCTGCGCGGACGTGGGCATCGTCTTTACCCCGCAGACGGATTTCCTGCTCTGCATCATCTGCAACGATCCCGCAGATTACCAAACTGCGATCCGGACCTGCATCACCCTCGCCCGCACCGCCGCAGAGAAGCTTTGCAGCTGACCGGTATTTCACGCAAAAAGCAGCGGCTCCGGCCTGAAACTGCCGGAGCCGCGTGCTAAACTGAATCAGGAGGCACAGTTGGGTATACGCATGAGTTAGACGCATCTAACCTAGTGCGCCTGACAGAAAAAACACAGGGCTGTTTCTGGGACGGCCCGGAACTGGGGGAGCGTATGTCAAGGAAAGCAACGGAATTTCAGAAGAAGGAAATGAGCAGGATGTACCGGGGCAAGGAGATCTTCAAGCCGCCGAATACCGGCTGGATCGACGAGAATGTTGCCTGCGTCCGGGAGTGGGTGGCGAACATCTTCTTTTATCGGAAGGGCGATGTTCCCATCATGATCGACGTCGGGTATCACTACGACCGGCTGGACGGACAATTTCGAATTCGCCTTCGCCCACAAGGACCAGCTCTGCTCCCCGTTCAAAAAACGCGTCCACGACCCAGCCGCCCCCTACGACGCTTACGACGAGTCCGACGACACGCCGGAGCGGGCGAAAGCAGGCCTGCTGAAGGGCGTGGGCCGGTAAAGCACCGGGGGGCAGTTGGTAATTAACACGACTTCGCCTCATGCGCATTCCCGGCCTTTATAAAAAGGTGCCGGGGATCTTCTCGGAGCAGACGCCGAAGCTGTTCGGCGTGACGGCGGGCTTTGCGTCGCGGGATATCCAGACCACCGGCGGCGTCTGGCGCATCGATATGACGAAATGCCCGTACCACGACGCCAGCGTGCACTACGGCTGTCCGGAGCTGTGCCACTGCTTCTGCGACAGCGACGATATCACCTACGACAGCCTGCACCCCAAGCTCTACTGGCACCGCACCAAGACGCTTGGACGCGGGGGCGACTGCTGCGATTTCTGCCTGAAGCTCAGAGACAAATAAGACGGACGGAGGAAGCCTTCATGTTCTGGGACAACGTTGCGTGGCTCTACGACATTTTTGCCGACGGCATCAACCGAAAAGCGAACCGGGCGCTGTGCGCCGCGGTCGGGGAGCTGATCTCTCCGGCTGACGACGTGCTGGAATGCGCCTGCGGCACGGGGCTGCTCACCACCGTCATCGCACCCCGCTGCAAGCGCCTGACCGCCACGGATTTTTCTGCAGCGATGCTGCGCCGGGCAAAGAAAAAGTGCGCCAAATTCGGCAATGTGCAGCTTGCGCAGGCTGACATTCTCCATCTGGATTACCCGGACGAAAGCTTTGACGCGGTCGTGGCCGCGAACGTCATCCACCTGCTGGACGAGCCGTACCGGGCGCTGCAGGAACTGGAGCGGGTCTGCCGCCCCGGCGGCAGGCTCATCATCCCCACCTACATGAACCGGACGGACAAGGGCACGACGAACCGCGTCTCCGGCGCGATCGGGAAGGCGGGCGCGGACTTCAAGCGCGAGTTCACGCCGGACACCTACCGGCAGTTCTTCGCGGAAGCCGGATATCCGGACGCGGAATATACGCTCTGCGAGGGGCGGATCCCGTGCGCGGTGGCCGTGCTTCAGAAACGGGAGGAACCGGCATGAGAGTTACAAATCTGGACGAGCAAGTCATTCAGGACATCGGACACGCGTTCGGTTATTACGATTACGGCCAGGAACACGGCCTGATCGACGCGTTCCCGAGCCGGGACGCAGCGGCGGCCTTCATCTGCGGCTACGTGCGCATGGCACTGCGGGGCGGGATCCTCTACGCAACAAGCGAACGGGGCGAGGGCTATCTTGCCTAGGGTGTATCTGAAAACTCATGATGTGACCGGCAGCGAGGGATTTTTGCGTTGCGCAAGACATTTTTTCGCAGGAATACTGACGTATTTCAAGGAAAAATGACGCGGCGCACCGCAAAAAGGCCCGCTGTCCGGGTGCGTTGGGAGTTTTCAGATACACCCTATAAGCGGCCCGGCGAAAGGCTCAGCCTGCGCGCCATGCTGCCGCTTGCGAAGGAGCTGTTCGGCTCCATGACCCCGAAAGCGCTTTTTCGCTTCGCCAAAATCATGGCAAAGGGCGAACCGGGGCTTGACAAGCGGTTCGACCGGGAGAAGAGGCCCTGTCTCTTCGTCGGCCAGCAGGGGTGGACGACTCTGTCCGCCCGCAGCAAATCAGCCCGGCATCCGCAACGCGGACGCCGGGCTGGCGCTTATTTTTCCTTATAGTAGAGCATACAATGGCAGTAGCCCTCGAAGTCGGGATCCTTGATCTGATTGCGGAACTCCTCGCACATACACTTGTTTTCCTCCGTGCGGGCAAGCCTGCACGGGCAGTAGCCGCCGGTGCGCTTGAGGCCCTCCTTGATGCGGGCGACGACCTCCTTGTCCTCGTTCAGCCGTACCTTCACAGCGCCTCCAGCTCCTTCTTGAGCGCGTCCTTCTCGCGGAAGCCGACCAGACGCTTCACGGCCTTGCCGCCCTTGACGCACAGCAGCGTCGGGATGGACTCGATCTGGAACTCCATGGCCAGATCGCGCTCGTCATCAACGTTGACCTTGCAGAATTTCACGCCGGGAACCTCCGGCTCCAGCGCTTCCATCACGGGCGCAAGCATCATGCACGGGCCGCACCAGCTTGCCCAGAAATCCACCACAACGGGCGTTTCGGCCTGCATGACCTCCTTTTCAAAATTATCCAGTGTTACGATCGTCATATTCGCGTGACCTCCCTGTTTTTCCTTAGAATCCCACGCCTTGCCCGGTTTATGCCTCCAGACGGTCGCAGATGGCCTGCGCGGCGGGGGTTTTGTGCATGGCAAGCAGCGACTGGCGCATGATCAGGCGCTCTTCGTCCTGCTCCAGCAGCCGTTTGCAGAGCGCGGCGATGGCCTCCGGCGTGTCGGCCGTGGCTGCGCCGCCGTGCGAGACGAAGAATTCCAGATTCGGCGTCTCGCAGCCGCCGACCACATTGACCAGCACCATCGGCAGCCCCTTGACCATGGCCTCGGTCGTGCTGATGCCGCCGGGCTTCGTCAGAAACAGATCGGCGCTGTCCATCATGACGGAAACGTCGCTGATGTATCCGCAGATGTGGATGTTGGGCCTGTCTGCGAATTTTCTCCGCATACGCCGCAGAAGCTGACGGTTGCTGCTGCATGCCACAGTCACATCATACTCCGCCGGAAGCGAATTTGCAAGCAGCTGCGTGATTTCTTCCATCGGCCCGCAGCCCATGCTGCCGGTCATCATCAGAAGGTGCCGGTGCGACGGGTCAAGCCCGGCGGCCTTTTTCGCCTCCTGCACCGGCAGGCAGGAATAAAGCTCCGCACGCACCGGAATGCCGAGCGGCGCGATCGTGTCCGGGCTGACGCCGTTTTTCACGAACAGCTCCGTCAGCGCCGCGTCCGGGATCACGCAGGTATCCAGCCGCATCCGGTCGCACGACGGGCTTGCGGTGTAGTCCGTAGCGATGAACATGGTTTTAATGGGCAGGGGAGCCTCCCGCTGGATAAACGTCAGCATCAGCGCCGGGAACAGGTGTACGCATACGACCGCGTCATAGCCGCCCGCGAGGATCGCTGCGCGCAGCCGCTTGCACCCGCGCCGCAGAATGCGGCAGGCAGCGGAGGATTCGTCAAACGACGCGGGGTGCTCCTCGGCGTACTGATAGCCTTTATTGTAGAGCTTGGGAAAGTAGCGGTAGAACCGCACGTGCCAATTGCTCACAAAGCGGCTCGTGCCCTTGGAGACGTATAAAAGCGCGTCGTCCGTCTCATACGTGTGTCCGCGATTTAAAAGCTCCGCGCCGATGGCCTTGGCGCAGGAATTGTGCCCGCCGCCGGTGTTGCAGCTGAGGATCAGTACCTTCATGCCTCGTTGCTCCTTTTCATGCGCTTCCGCTCGTAAAGCCGGACAAGGCGCGGGCGGTTGTAGCGCTGAATGATGATGAAAATCAGATTTCCCAAAATCGCGTAGACCAGATACAGCATCACGCCCCATACGCACGGCCAGATGCCGATCACGCCAAGTCCGGCCAGCATCAGAAGCGTGTGCGTGGCCTCTGCCGCGCACGTCTCGCGGATCATGACGAGCAGCGTCTGCTCGTCCGGACGGGCGGGCATTTTCTTGGGCGGCATGAGCTTCGGAAACAGCCTGCTCATATCCGGCACACGGCTCTGCCAGCGCGAAACGCGCAGCGCCTCATAGAGCTTCCCGTTCCGCTCAAACGCAAACGTGCGATAGGGAAAGCGCGTATAGTCGAACCACGTCTTCGGAACGAGCCGCCCAAGTACAAAGCTCAGGATACCCAGCCCTGCAAGATAACAGGCACATTTCAAAAACGGCACGGTTCGGCTCACGTCCTTTCTGCAAATTTACGCCGCACTCTGTAGGGGCCGATGCCGGTCACAGCCGTTCGCGACGAAGGAGCGTTACGGATGTGGGTCTGCCGCTTGCCGGTACACATCGGCCCGCTGGGAAGTTACGAATTCACCGCAGATTTCCGAAAAAAGTGATACATCCTGCGGGCGGACAGAGTCGTCCGCCCCTACGGGGTACGGATGCATCGAAAGCTCACCGTAGGGGCCGACGACTCTGTCGGCCCGTTTGGGAAGTTACGAATTCGCCGGAGACTTCCGTAAAAATGGCGCATTCTGCCGGGCCGATGTGGGCATCGGCCCCTACGATCATGTGCGCGGGTGCGTACAAATTCGCCAAACGCTCTTATTCGATATAATAATATCAAATTCGCCCGGATCTGCCTATGGTCACATTTTCATTTCTGCCCATGCGCGGTTGCCTGCGAAAATTTGTGATTATTCATGAAATTGGAACAAACCGATTGCCGAACGCGTCAAACTATGGTATCCTGAATACAATGGCAGATTTCCACATAGCAACTTCATTCAAGACAAGAAAAGGAGCGTAATCAAATGGGACTTATCAAAGCGGCACTCGGCGCTGCCGGCGGCGTGATGGCCGATCAGTGGCTTGAGTATTTCTATTGCGATTCTCTTCCGGAAAACGTCATGGCCGTCAAGGGTCAGAAGCGCACCTCCGGCCGCAGCAGCAACACCAGAGGCTCGGATAACATCATCTCCAACGGCTCTGTGATCGCCGTCGCCGACGGCCAGTGCATGATCATCGTCGATCAGGGCAAGGTCACGGAGTTCTGCGCGGAGCCGGGCGAATTCAAATATGATTCCTCGACCGAGCCGTCTCTGTTCTACGGCAAGCTGGGCAAGAATATTCTCGACACCTTCAAGAATATCGGCAAGCGCTTCACCTTCGGCGGCGAGCCGCCCAAGGATCAGCGCGTGTACTACTTCAACACCAAGGAGCTCATCGGCAACAAATACGGCACGCCCTCTCCCGTTCCGTTCCGCGTGGTCGACCAGCGCGCCGGGATCGATATTGATATCGCCATCCGCTGCTTCGGCGAGTACAGCTACCGCATCTGCGACCCGATCCTGTTCTATACGAACGTCTGCGGCAACGTCAGCGGGGACTATACCCGCGACCGTCTCGACAGCCAGCTCAAGACCGAGCTGCTGACCGCGCTGCAGCCCGCCTTTGCCAAGATCTCCGAGCAGGGCATCCGCTATTCCGCGCTCCCCGGCCACACGATGGAGATGGCCGACGCGCTCAACGAGGTCCTGTCCGGTAAGTGGCGCAATCTGCGCGGTCTTGAGATCGTCTCCTTCGGCGTTTCGTCCGTCAAGGCGAGCGAGGAAGACGAGGCCATGCTCAAGGAGCTGCAGCGCAACGCGGCCTTTATGGACCCGACGAGAGCGGCGGCACATCTGGTCGGCGCGCAGGCCAGCGCCATGCAGGCAGCTGCCAACAACCCGAACGCCGGCCCGGCCATGGCCTTCATGGGCATGAATATGGCCGGACAGATGGGCGGCATGAATGCGCAGAATCTCTATCAGATGGGCGCACAGCAGCAGGCCGCGCAGAGCGCTCCCGCACCGGCAGCGCCCGCTGCCGCAGGCTGGACGTGCGCCTGCGGCCAGAGCGGCATCACCGGCAAATTCTGCCCCGAATGCGGCAAGCCCAGACCCGCTGCCGCGACAGGCTGGACCTGCTCCTGCGGCGCGGTGAACAAGGGCAAGTTCTGCTCCGAGTGCGGCAAGCCCAAGCCCGCCGGAACACCCAAGTACAAGTGCGACAAGTGCGGCTGGGAGCCGGAGGATCCGACCCACCCGCCCAAGTTCTGCCCCGAGTGCGGCGACCCGTTTGACGAGGGCGATATCGTTCTTTAATTGAGTTTTCTGCCCGCGCCTTTGGCGCGGGCAGAGCCATCAAAGGAGGCGAAGTATCTGCATGGCAGACCAGATCACGAATTACAAATGTCCCGCGTGTACCGGCCCGTTGCACTTTGTCGGCGCGTCCGGGAAGCTCGAATGCGACTATTGCGGCTCGTCCTATTCGGTCGAGGAGATCGAGGCGATCGTGCGCGGCGAAACAGAGCTGGATGCGGCGCTTTCCGCGCGTATTACGGCCATACAGAAGGAAAAGGCAGCGCTTGACCGGGCGGGGGAGATCGCCGGACGGCTCCGGCAGGCGCATGCGCAGTTCCGGACGCTCGACGCAAGGCCGTATCTCGATGAAATGCAGACCGAGCGCGTGCTCGAACGTGATACGCTTCCGAAGGAGCATTTTCCGTGGCAGCGCTTCTTCGCGCGCCTGCTCGACGGCCAGATCTACCGGACGCTGTGGATGCTGCTCCTGCCGGCTCTTGGCTTCAACATGCTGAAAAACAGCCGGGGCGGCATGCTGTTTCTGGAGCTTCTGACGCTCGGCACGATGTTCCTGCTGGAGCCGCTGCTGCTGTCCCGGTTTGGCACGACGCCCGGCAAATGGCTCTTCGGCCTGCGCGTGACAAGCCCGGACGGCAGAAAGCTGACCTATGCGGAGGGGCGGGAGCGCACCGCGTACCTGTTCTGGTACGGAATCCGGCTGAATCTGCCGTTTTTCCGCCTGTACCGCCTGTATGTCAGCTATACCGACGAGCAGCAGGGGAAGGCGCTTCCGTGGGAGGACGGCTCCGAGCAGACCATCCGCGATCACGCCGGATGGCGCTTTGCGGCGGCAGCTGTGCTTGCGGCGCTGCTGCTCGCGGGCGGCGTGCTGCGCGTACTGCTGCCGGTCGGCCCGGTTTACCGCGGGGAGCTGACTGTTGCGCAGTTTGCGGAGAATTACAACACGATCCTGCGTCAGTTCGGGGACTATGATGTTGAATTGGACGAAAACGGCCGTTGGAAGGAAGAATCGAGCTTTCAATCGAACGGTGGGACAACAACCGTCATGTTCAACGACCGCCTGCCGCAGCTGGAATACCAGACAGAAAACGGCGTCCTGACGGGCATTGTCTACCACGCTGCGGGCGGCGAGGAGGACGGCTGGATCAGCGTCCCGTCCGGTGATGTGATGCAGTACGCCCTGTTTGCATTTGCCGGAGCAGAAAAGGGGCACATCCTGCTCGATAAGCCCCTGCAGACGGCTGCGTCCGAGCTGTGCGACAGCGTATTTTCCGAATATCATACCGTCGTGGACGGCGTCGCGGTCGATTACGTCTATACCGACACCATAATCGATTCCACACGGACGCAGTACAGCTATACCCTCACGCTGCGCAGGGTGCAGGGGTAACAATATCAGCACTGGCGCGCCAGCACCCCGGCTCCCCTTTCAGGGGAGCCATTTTCTGCCCGCCGTGTCCGGCAGGGGAGGGAGATGCAAAGTGCTCCCACAAAAAACAACGCAATCCCGCACCGGAATGCGGGATTTGTCGTTGACACTTTGGGATTCTTGCGCTACAATAAGGTGAAATCAATACAAACCAACACAATCCCATTTTTGGTTGGATGATTTATGCAAGGTAAATACAAGAAAGGAATGGAACGTATGAAAACGAAAGCTGTCCGTATCCATGGTAAAATGGATCTTCGTCTGGAGGAGATCGAGCTGCCGCAGGTCGGCCCGGATGACGTTCAGGTCAAGGTCATTTCCGACTCGATCTGTATGTCGACCTACAAGGCCGCAGTCGAGGGTGAGGATCACAAGCGCGTCCCGAACGACGTTGCGGAGCATCCCACAATCGTCGGCCATGAATTCTGCGGCGTGATCACCGAGGTCGGTGAAAACTGGAAGAACAAGTATAAGCCCGGCCAGGGCTTCGCCATCCAGCCCGCGCATTTCTACAAGGGCTCCCAGCTGGCTCCCGGCTACTCCTACCAGTACTGCGGCGGCGACAGCCAGTATTCTAACATCCCCATCGAGACGCTGCTGACCGACAACCTGCTGCCGTACAACTCCGACACGTATTTCTACGGCTCTCTGGCAGAACCCATGAGCTGCATCATCGGCACGTTCCATGCCATGTACCATACCAAGCCCGGCTCCTATGAGCATCAGATGGGCATCGTCGAGGGCGGCAAGATGGCCATGCTCGCCTCCGTCGGCCCCATGGGCCTCGGCGCGATCGACTACGCGCTGCACTGCGACCGCCGCCCGAGCCTGCTCGTCATCACCGACATTGACGACGCCAGACTCGAACGCGCCCAGAGCATCTATACCGTTGAGCACGCAAAGGAAATGGGCGTTGAGCTGCACTATGTCAACACCGCCAAGCCCGGCTGCGACACCAACTACCTGCGTGAGCTGTCCGGCGGCACCGGCTATGACGATGTCATCTGCTTCGCACCGGTTCGTCCCGTTGTCGAGCAGGCCGGCGATATCCTCGGCTTCGACGGCTGCCTCAACTTCTTCGCAGGCCCGACCAACAGCCAGTTTAAGGCAGAATTCAACTGGTACAACGTTCATTATCTCTACACCCATGTGGTCGGCACCTCCGGCGGCAACACCAGCGACATGAAGGAAGCCATCGAGATGATGACCTCCGGCAAGATCAACCCCGCTGCCATGATCACCCACATCGGCGGTCTGAACGCCGTCGTCGACACCGTTCTGAACCTGCCGAAGATTCCCGGCGGCAAGAAGCTCATCTACACGCAGATCGAGCTGCCCCTGACGGCCATCGCCGACTTCGGCAAGCTGGGCGAGACAGATCCGCTGTTTGCAAAGCTTGACGAGATCACCAAGCGCCACAACGGCCTGTGGAGCCCGGAAGCAGAGAAGTATCTGCTGGCCAACAAATAATTTTTATTGAGATTAAAATAGGAGTGAAACACTTATGGCAGAAGGCGTATTGATGCCCAAGGAAGGCATTACAGTCGAATCTTGCATCATTGGCGAGTGGAAGAAGAATGTCGGCGACCATGTAAACGTCGGCGATATCCTCTTCACCTATGAGACGGACAAGGCGGAGTTCGAATGCGAATCCACCGCCTCCGGCACCCTGCTTGAGAAATTCTATGAAGACGGCGACGAGGTTCCGTGCCTGGTCAATGTCTGCGCCATCGGCAACCCCGGCGAGGATACCTCCGCGCTGAAAAACGCACCGGCAGCCTCCGCTGCACCCGCAGCTCCCGCAGCAGAAGCCCCCAAGGCTGCCGCTCCCGCTGCCGCAGCAGCGCCCGCAGGCCCCTGCGCACAGGCCGTGATCATGCCGAAGGAGGGCATCACGGTCGAGTCCTGCATCATCGGCGAGTGGAAGAAGAATGTCGGTGATCCCGTCAGCGCCGGCGACGTTCTGTTCACCTACGAAACCGACAAGGCGGAGTTCGAATGCGAATCCACTGCTTCCGGCACGCTGCTTGCAAAGTTCTTTGAGGACGGCGACGAGGTTCCGTGCCTTGCCAACGTCTGCGCAGTCGGCAACCCCGGCGACGCGTATGAGTTCCTGAAGCCCGGCGCAGAGGCTCCGGCTCCCGCCGCCGCTCCCGCCGCAGAAGAAGCCGCGCCCGCAGCTGCCGCAGCGCCTGCCGCCGCAGCCGAGCTGAAGGCCATTTCTCCGCGCGCTATGGCCAAGGCCGTCGCGAACAATGTCAACCCGGCCCTTGCCACCGGCACCGGCCCCAACGGCCGCATCATCGAGCGCGATATCGACAAGCTGATCGCCTCCGGCGCAGCCGCCGCGTATGCAGCACCTGCCGCAGCAGCGCCCGCTGCCGCCGACTTTGAGGATGTCAAGTGGAGCCCCGTGCGCAAGGCCACGGCCAAGTCCATGACGAAGAGCCTGTCCACCATGGCGCAGCTCACCCAGCAGTATTCCTTCGACGCGACCCAGATCCAGGCCTACCGCGCCATGCTCAAGCCGCTTGACGCGCCCATGGGCAAGGTCAGCCTCAACGACATGGTCATGTTCGCCGTTGCGAAGACCATCAAGTCCTGCCCGGATCTGAATGCAAACGTCCTCGAAGAGAACGTCGTCCGTCACTTCAATACCGTCAACCTCGGCTTCGCCTGCGACACCCCGCGCGGTCTGATCGTCCCCACGATCTTTAACGCCGACCAGATGACGCTGCTCGAGCTGTCCATGGAAGCCAAGCGGCTTGCCGCCGAGGCCCGCGAAGGCAAGCTCAGCCCCGATTATATGTCCGGCGCGACCTTCACCATCTCCAACATCGGCTCGTTCGGCTGCGAGGCGTTCACGCCCGTGATCAATCCGCCTCAGACCGGCATTCTCGGCGTCTGCAATATCCAGACGAAGATCAAGTCCGCGAAGGACGGCGTCATTGAGACGTACCCGGCCATGGGCCTGTCTTTGACCTTCGATCACAGAGTCATCGACGGCGCACCTGCCGCGCGCTACATGAGCGAGCTGTGCAAGAGCCTTGAGAACTTCATGACGCTGCTTGCCAAGTAAGAGAAAGGAAGGACGAAATTATGCCGAAATCTTTGTATATCGATCCCGTAAAAGTCCGCGAACCCGGCTATATCCACTTTGAAGATATTCCCGTCTGCCAGTACAACAAGACCATCAAGCAGGAGCTCGAAGAGGGCAACTACACCAAGGAAGATCTCATCCGCATCTACCGCGATATGGCGATCTGCCGTGAGTTTGAGCATATGCTCACCCTCATCAAGACGCAGGCCAACTACAACGGCGTCGAGACGACCTACCCCGGCCCCGCGCACCTGAGCTACGGCCAGGAGGCCTCCTGCGTCGGCGAAGCATATCTGCTGAACAAGGACGACATCACCTTCGGTTCTCACAGAAGCCACTCCGAGATCCTGTCCAAGGGCCTCAGCTGCATCAACAAGCTCTCCGACGAAGAGCTGATGCAGACCATGGAAAGCTTCCTCGGCGGCAAGACCCTCGCAGCCGTCAAGAAATTTGCCGACACCAGCGACGTCAAGGAGCTGGCCATCCGCTTCCTGCTCTATGGCACCGTCGCCGAGATCTTTGCCCGTGAAAACGGCTTCCATCACGGCATGGGCGGCTCCATGCACGCGTTCTTCCTGCCGTTCGGCATCTACCCGAACAACGCCATCGTCGGCGGCTCCGCTCCGATCGCAACGGGCGCTGCGCTGTACCAGAAGAACAACGACAAGAAGGGCGTCGTCGTCTGCAACATCGGCGATGCGTCCCTCGGCTGCGGCCCGGTTTACGAGGCCATGAACTTCTCCGCCATGGACCAGTTCAAGACCCTCTGGGAAGAAGGCCGCAAGGGCGGTCTGCCCATCATCTTCAACGTCTTTGATAACTTCTACGGCATGGGCGGCCAGACCATGGGCGAAACCATGGCCTACAATATGCCCGCCCGTCTCGGCGCAGGCATCACCCCGAGCCAGATGCACGCCGAGCGTGTCGACGGCTGGAACCCGCTGGCTGTCATCGACGCGTACAAGCGCAAGATGGAGCTGATCAAGAATAACGAAGGCCCCGTCCTGCTCGACGTCGTGACCTATCGTCTCGTCGGCCACTCCACCTCCGACCAGAACGCGTACCGCACCAAGGAGGAGATCGAGGACTGGCGCAGCCATGACCCGATCGTCAAGTTCCGCGAGGCCCTCGTGGAAGCAGGCGTCGAGTCCGACGAGTTCTTCGCCAAGCTCCTGCAGGACACCGCCGACCGCATGACCATGATCTGCCGTGCAGCCGACGACAAGGAGATCTCTCCGTATGTCGACTTCGACAAGAACCCGGACTATCTGGCGAACCTCATGTTCTCCAACGAGCATGTCCGCTCCATGGGCGCGCCCGATCAGAAACTGAACGTCACCGGCCCGAAGGAAAGCTGCAAGCGCTACGCAGACCTTGCCAAGAAGGAGCACTATGCGTTCGATAAGGATGGCAATAAGTTCTCCGACATGAAGGTCTACAACATCCGCGACGCTATCTTTGAGCCGCTGATCAACAAGTATTACGAGGATCCCACGCTCGTCGCCTATGGCGAAGACGTGCGCGACTGGGGCGGCGCATACGCCGTCTACCGCGGCCTGATGGACGTGATCCCGCACTCCCGCCTGTTCAACTCCCCAATCTCCGAGGCTGCTATCGTCGGCACCGCCGTCGGCTATTGTATGTGCGGCGGCCGCGCGGTCGTCGAGCTGATGTACTGCGACTTCCTGGGCCGCGCAGGCGACGAGGTCTTCAACCAGATGTCCAAGTGGCAGGCCATGTCCGCCGGTATTCTCAAGATGCCGATGATCCTGCGTATGTCCGTCGGCGCAAAGTACGGCGCGCAGCATTCTCAGGACTGGGTCGCCATCGTCTCCCACATCCCCGGTCTGAAGGTCTTCTTCCCGGCTACCCCGTATGAGGCCAAGGGCATCATGCAGGCAGCTCTGAACGGCACCGATCCCTGCGTCATCTTTGAGTCCCAGCGTATCTACGGCAAGGGCGAAGAGTTCCACGAGGGCGGCGTTCCCGCCGAAGAGTACGAGTGGGCCCCCGGCGCGGTCAATAAGGTCCGCGATGGCAAGGATCTCACCATCCTCACCATCGGCGCAACGCTCTACCGCGCGGTCGACGCTGCCAAGACCCTCTCCGAGAAGTACGGCATTGAGGCCGACGTCATCAACATGCCGTCCCTCGTCCCGCTGGATTACACCGATCTCATCGCGTCCGTCAAGAAGACCGGCCGTGTCGTCTTGGCCTCCGACGCCTGCGCAAGAGGCACGTTCCTCAACGAGATCGCGGAGAATCTGACGAATATGTGCTTCGATTACATGGATGCGCCTCCCGTCGTCATCGGCGCACGCAACTGGATCACTCCGCCGCACGAGTTCGACAAGTATTTCTTCCCGTATGCCGAGTGGATCATCGACGCGGTCAACGCCCGCCTGATCCCGCTGGAGGGCTACACCTCCACCACCACTCCCGACGAGGCTGAGATCATCCGCCGCAACAAGCTGGGCGTGTAAAACCAGAGATCCCCGCGCAGATCCAATCTGCGCGGGGATTTGAAAGAAAGCCTTGACAAACGTACCAAACGCCGCTATAATATCTATGTTTTCCGGGTCATAGCACCGCACGGGAAACAGCACAGCTTCATAAATGGGCCTGTAGCTCAGCTGGGAGCGCAAGCGGTACGGTTTTAGCTATCGTGTTGTATCTCATGCGGGAGCCACGCGGTTCACCCTCAAAAAGTTCATAAAAATGGGCCTGTAGCTCAGCTGGGAGCGCAAGCGGTACGGTTTTAGCTATCGTGTTGTATCTCATGCGGGAGCCACGCGGTTCACCCTCAAAAAGTTCATAAAAATGGGCCTGTAGCTCAGCTGGGAGAGCGTTCGGTTCGCATCCGAGAGGTCGAGAGTTCGAGTCTCTTCAGGTCCACCAAATACGGGATAATCCGATAAAATTCGGATTATCCCGAACTTTTTTATGCGGTATGCGAACGCAGCGGTTGCAAAATAACTGGCTCCCCATTTTTGACGGAAAAGTTCTGAAATTCCTCAAAAGACACATTGAAGTCAATCTCAATATTGTAGTCGCGGCTGACGCGAACGGCTTTGACGAATTGCGCAACGATCATTTTCTTTGCCTCAAAGGAGCAGGTGTCGAACAGATCTGCCCATGTGAGCAGTCGGTCGTATTCCTGCCGCAGATTCTCCGCCGAAGCCAGCAGCGACTCATATTCTGTCTGTGCCGCGTCTATGCGGGTCTGCGCCAGGGCAATCATCGTTTCTGTTTCTTTCACCAGTGCGTTCAGAAGCTCCACGCTGAGATTGCTCTGACCACGAATGACTTTCAGCGTTTCCGCCTTATAATCGGAGAGGTCTTTCTGCTTCTCTGCCAGATGCGCATTGGCCTGATCGAGCTTGATTCTTGCAAGCTCGATTTCTTTTTTATGCTGGTGATTCAGAATCTCGGATTCCGGCGCGGCAGCGATCTCTGCAAACTTCATGCGGATCACTTTCTCCACAATACCGTCGAGCTTTGTGACGCCATAGCCGGATTGTCCGTCGCATTCGCCGGGATGTCGGACGTTGTAATGGCACTGGTATCGCATCCGCGGTTCGTATTTCACTGTGCCATCTGCGCGATACACGCGCCTGCCGCTGGTCGTCAGCGTCAGCCGGTTTCCGCAGTGGGCACAGAAAATATTTCCGACCAAGAGGGATTTTCCCTTGCAGTTCAGCGGCACGTTGCCATGCGGGAGCGTCCGCTGGCGCATGATCTCCTGTGCCTTGGAAAAGGTGGAAACGTCGATGATGCGCAGCTCGTCAATATAGCCGGACTGTGACTCGCCGTTTTTGATGATGCCGGTATAGGCAATGTTCTTGATGATCCGGTTGACAGTCGTGTTCGGGAAGCCTTTTCCGTCGCGGCTTTTGATGCCCTGTTCATGCAGATAGTGAGAAAGGCGCTGCGCGCCGTAACCCTCATCGACATATTTGTGAAAGATCAGGCGAATCACTTCCGCCTCATCCTCGTCGATCTGCAAGTCCAGCACTGTGCGGTTGCGCTTATTGACGCGACCTTTATCTACCGCGCGATAGCCATACGGAACTGTTCCGCCGGTGTAATGCCCCTCCTCTGTGAGCTGCCCCAAGCGGGTTTTCGTGCGGATCGAGGTTTTCAGACTCTCGCCGGAGGCCTGCCAGTAGCGGATGTAGTTCATCAGCTTGTCAACGTGATTGTCGAACCGCTGCTGCCCCTCCATCGCGCTCCAGACCTCCACGCCGTTCTTGACGAACCATTCTACAATGAATGGTGTTTCATCATCCCGTCGTCCGAGCCGGTCAAACATGAACACAAGCAGAATATCGAATTTGCCAAGCGCAGCATCATGCTGAATTTCCTGAATGGCGTCGCGGTCTTTGGCGGATACCTTGTAGCCCGAAATGCCTTTTTCCGAAAACTCCTTGACAACCACCCAGCCTTGCTTTTTTGCGAAGTCACGGCAAACCTGTTTTTGCATCGGAATATCATCTTTTTCAACCTGACCGATGGTAGAAACTCTGTAAAGCGTGTAAACACGCGGAACGTTGGATTCATAGACTGTCTTTTCCATTATACATACCTCGTTTCTGTCTTAGATCGTCTGAAAGATGATGTATCCGGTCCGTTTTCTTTATTTTCGATTTTCAAGGTACAAGTACATCATCATTATTGCATCGAGGTAACAAAGATGCAAATGTGCGGCGGCTATTTTTTGAGCCTTGACGCAAGCAGAATCTCATGGATTCTGTCCAGCACTTTGCCCGCGGATGGCGCGGACGGTTTTGGAAGATAGTTTACCTTTACTTTGCAGCCGTCGATCATCATGTACTGATACGGCGGCTCGACCGAGTTTGTCGGCTGCATGATCTGTAAAACAGTGTCACTCATTTTAGATTCCTCCACTTTGAAAGCAGCCGCACCGGTAGCATCGGTGCGGCTGCTTGAAGTATGTCGAATGTATTCGCCGTATTTCTCTCATCCCCCGGCGAGAGGCGCGCTGCGCCTCTGGGACCGTCATAAGCTGTTCTTGGCAAACAACCCATTCCTGCAGCGCCGTGGCTTGTAAGGCTCACGCACGCCGCAGGAATCCCCCGCAAGTCAGTGGGAGGCCGTAGCAGGAGGCTCGGTTTCCGAGTGAACCGCTCAAACGCTGCCACGTGCAGAGCCGGTCTGTATGAGTCGCTCGAATGGGATGCCCGCAAGCTGCGGGTATCCCACCGTCATGGCGGTACAGACCGAAAAGGTCAATCGGAAACTTCACTTATCACGATGTCTATGCGGTTTTCAACGACTCATGAAAAATTTTCACAGCTGTGAATGAAAATAAAGCAAGTGCGTCGGATCGTGGTGTCTGCTATACTGGATATAGCAGGCGAAGTCCGGTTGTACCTTGGCGGAAATGCCACCCCGTTTGTTCAACGTGGACGAATTGCCCAAGAGAACAGCAGTATGTTGCACCACGGAAGTGGAGAGCACGAGTAGCAAGATTCGGATACCAACCCGGGCAATTCCCAAGCCTGCAATACGACAGGAGGGGATCTCATGCAAGACATTTTGACCTGTGCCATGGGACTGGACGTTCATCGGGATATCATCGTTGCCTGTCTGGTCAAAGGTGCTGTGGATGCCGAGCCGGAGGCAGAAACACGCACCTTCAGTACGCTCATCCCAGAAATGCAGAAACTACGGGACTGGGTCATCGAATCCGAATGTCGGAACATTGCCATGGAAAGCACCGGAATCTACTGGCAGCCTATTTACGAGATGCTGGAATCCTGTTTTGACGGCGAGATCAGCATTCTTGTTGTAAATGCCCGACACATGAAGAATGTGCCTGGACGTAAGACTGACATGAAGGATGCCCAGTGGATCGCCACATTGCTTAGGGCGGGATTGCTCAAAGGCAGCTTTATCCCGGATAAAGCATTCCGAGAGCTGCGGCATCTGACCCGGTATCGCAAGAGCGTTGTCCATGACATTACGGCACAAAAGAACCGGATCGATAAATTCCTGCAAAGTTCCGGATTCCGCTTCACTGCATTCCTTTCGGATACCTTTGGTGCTTCCGGAAGAAACATCATTCGGCATCTTATTGAGCACGGCAGCATTGACCGAGAAGCGTTGGATAAGTGTCTGAAGACCAAAACCAGAAACCGAATTGACGAGATACTCGTTGCACTGAATGGATCACTTTCCGAGCATCAGTGCAGATTCCTGAATATGGTGTTTCGGCATCTGGAAGATTTGGAAGCACATAAGCATACTGTTGAGGACGAAATCACCGAGGAAGTTCTAAAACATACTGATACACTGAATCTCCTTTGCTCCATTCCCGGAATTGATGTCACTGCAGCAGCTGCTATCATTGCGGAAATCGGTACTGATATGAGTTCATTCCCGGATTCCCAACACATTTGCTCCTGGGCGGGACTGAGTCCAGGCAACAACGAGAGTGCTGGTAAACGAAAGAGCGTCCATATCAATAAAGGCAATCCTTATCTGAAGAGCATGCTGTGCGAGGTCGCGTGGATCATGGCATCTCACCGCAAACTGTATCTTTCCGGCTGGTACTGGAAAGTGAAACAGCGGAAGGGAGCGAAGCGGGCAACGATTGCGTTGGCCCGGAAGATCCTTTCCATCATCTACACCATGCTGAAAACCGGAACTCCCTATAATGAGGAATGCTTTGAACAGCGCAGACTGCGATGCGAACGGAAACGTGCAAACCGCTTGGTGAATGAATTGCAGAAGCTGGGCTACGTAGTGGTAGCACCCGACTGATGCTTACTCCCATATTGCTCCGCCAGCGACAGGCAAGGCCTGCCGCTATTTGTGCTGTGAATCTTTCATCTATGAGGCGTTGAAAAACGCTTTGTCAAGGTTCACGCTACGACTTATTTTCGTAGCAAGGTACATGGACGCGGCGCAAACCGCTTCTCATATACCAGTACAAAAACGCGCGGATTTCGTGGGTACGCTTAGAAATTTTTCAAAGATTTTTTCAACTGCGCCAAGCCGCTTCGGATGCTTTCTCGGATGCTGCCCTCACTGACATTTTCCTCTTTTGCAATCTGTGATTTGTTCTTGCCATCCAGATAAAACGCCAGAAGTCGGCGGCGCTGTCGTTCACTCAAAGAACGTAGCGCGGCGTTCAAGCGTTCTGCCTGCTCTGCTTTCAGAAGCAGTTCCAACGGCTGCGGCGGTTTCTGTAAGGCGTCCTTTTCAATGCCATCTCCACGATTCAGAGAGAAATACGCCTTTGCGCGCAAAATACGGACGCGGTGCGCTTCCTCGTCCAGCTTGAAGCGGTCGAGCTGACCGGCGATTTCATCAGACACTTCCAGATAAACATCCATGTTATAAAACGGGTAATACTCCCGCAAATTGATTTCCTTCATTGTGTACCTCCGTTTCGGTGTTGGGGATTGACGAGTGACCGAAGCGGAGGGCGGCGGAGAGCGGCACCGGGGCTGGACTTCGGGCCAAGTTGGCCCGAGGCAAAGCAAAAGAAATGCGCCCGCACAGCAAGACGCTATGCAGACGCATGAAATTACATTATCATAATTGTACTGATATATTGTACCTTCATAGCCAGACTGTCCCGGAGGGGGAGCTACGCTTTTTTTAGCTGGTGAAGGTCATGGGAATTGTGAGAAAGTAAGATGGACACGGCGACACCCTCCTATGGGCCGCCGTGGGGTTACTGAATATCCAAAGAGAAACGGCGGCTCTGAAAATCAAAGCCGCCGTTTCAAATGGGCGTGTCAAATTGTCTGCTCTACGACGGCTTTTTTTCTTTTGCCGTCGTCCGGCAGATAGATGGTTTGTTTAGTTATGGCTTGCATTACCTATGGGCTGATTTCCAGACATTCCGGCCTGTGTATGCTCGTCAAATTCCTCTTGACTGTATTTCTCGATGCCAGTTAATGTTCCGTGATGTTCGCTGTTCAAGTGGCCGTAATCACGAACGGTATAAATGTCTATTGTGCCAACACCACTTCCAAGCGTTCTCATTTCGCCTCGGAATTTTCCGCTGGTGAGACTTTCACCATTAGAAGTGAGAACATCCCGGAAATAGCGGACTTCCTCACCATTGAAATACCACTGATCTTTTTCGGCATCATAGGTTACTCCAAATGTCTCATACTCTGCAACGAGCTTTGCAGTTTCGCTATCTTCAAGCGGCGTTCCTGCCATAGCAACGGATGTGCTGTTTTTCAACGCCTCAATATCCCGTGCGTCAAATTCCTGCTGGGTAAACTCTTTTAAGCCAATCAGTTTACCCGCCGGATCAACGGAGCCGTCAGCCGCTTTTGAAAAGCTCTCTAAATCCCGTACAGCATACACATCTACTGTGCCGTTCTCATTTAGAAAATCAATACCGGCGGTTTCGTTGTTACTGATGGGATAATAGTCCTCAAACCAGCGAACCAAATTCCCGTTATAGGTAAGTTCATCTTTGACCGCGTCATAGGTCATCCCGTATTGTTCATAAGGTGCAAACATTTTTTCTTTGTCTGCGGCGGAGAGTGCCGAGCTGTCCTCGCTGTTTCCCAGCGCCTCAGAACCGCCAAGAGGTTGACTGATTTCTTCCTTGATAACGGGATTACCTTGTTCCTGGCTGTTCTGTGGTGTCGTACTGCATCCAGCCAAACAGCCTAACAAGAGCATGGACGCAGCGCATAATGCCATTCTTCTCATAGTGTTTACCAATCCTTTCTTTGAATGTACCCCAAGTATAGCAAAGCATTTTGGGATACCTTTGGGATTAGTTTGTGATTTATGTGTAGTTAAAAAAAGCGGCAGGTTGTTCACCTGCCGCTGATTGTCCGCTAAATCGTGAAGAAGAATTTAACACCGTTTTCTGTGTTGCAAGCCTCACAATAGCTGTTATGTTGTTGTAAAATTCTTTGAACCATATAAAGCCCTAAGCCGCTACCGCCTGTTCTTCTACTGCGGGATTGCTCCATACGATAAAAAGCGTCAAACAATTTGGGAATATCATCTTCTGGTATATGTGTACCTGTGTTCTCTACGGAGAACAAAAAGCGTCCGTTGGTATTTTGTAAAATAATATCAACGCTTGCTCCATGCGGCGAATACTTTACAGCATTTGAAATCAAATTGGAGAACACCTTTTCAATCAGTAATTTGTTCCCATTGATAAAAGCGGGAGACTGTATAGCAAGATGTATTTGTAGCTCTTTTGTTGCCACTAAATCATCAATCTCCCTCAAATAGCCATGTATCATGGGAGCGCAATCAAAATGCTCCATTTTGAAATCGACATTGGTTTCCAGCCTTGAAATCGTTAATATTTCCTGCACCATCGTTTCAAGCGTAGCTGCAACTTCCAAGGATCGGGCAAGATACTTTTCGTGGTCTTTATATGCCCCTATACCCAATAGCATCCCCTCTAATTGACCCTTGATAATGGTGATAGGGGTTTTCAGTTCATGGGAAGCAGAAGAAAAGAAATCCTGTTGTGCCCGTTCCAGCGCCTTTTGATGTTCAATATCCTTTTGGAGCTGGAGATTTGCACTTTGCAACTCCTCCAAGGTAGCAGATAGTTTCTGGGACAGCGTATTCAAGCTATTCTCCAGTACACCCAGCTCGTCAGAACGGCGTTCCTCAAGTTGCCATTCCAGCCGCATATCAGACATTTCTTTAGAAATCCGACTGATTTTTAATACCGGGTTTGTAATAATACGAGAATACACCCAAGCAGTTGCCAACGATACAAGGAGAATAACGCAAAACAAAATCGGTAATACGCTTACAAATGATTGCCGCAGTTCTGCGATTTGAGAGGCTTCTCCATAAACTGTTAAAATATATTGGCTATTATCATCTGCAAATGAGAAGTAATAGCTGTTGGATATAATCGGCGCACTTTCATAAGATGCTCCGCCAAGAGCCTCCCCGGTGATCCCATCGTTAAAGCTATTTTGGTTAGACGGTGTTTCCACCAGAACACCATCAGCAGTATAAAGCTCCACCATGCTAATTGTCGTGTTTTGAAGAAACTGATCAAAAAGTCCGCCGCTATCCTGCATACGGATATGTTCTAATTCATAAATAAAGTCGCTTGTCTGTTCATCTAATGCCGCATTGAGATTGTTAGAATAGGTTTGAGGCATATACCAAGCCAAAACGCCATAGACAAGAAAGCTCACGCAGAGCAAAACTGCCACAGTCAGAATAAAGACTTTAGCAAACAGACTGCCTTTAATTCTCTTTATCAACTTTATATCCCACCCCTCTGATTGTTTGAATGAAATCTATTCCCAATTTTTTTCGTAGATTTTTGATATGGGTATCAACAACACGCTCGTCCCCATAAAAATCATATCGCCACAGCTTATCCAACAAGTTCTGCCGGGTCAATATCCGGCCTTGATGGGTCAGCAGTTCCCGCAATATTTCAAACTCTTTTTGCGTCAGTTCAAAATCAGATCCATCCACGGTGGCGGCATAACTATCACAGTTCAAAAGTAAATTGCCATAAGTGATGATTTGAGGCTTTTCATCTTCTCCCCGCTTGCTACGCCGAAGTACAGCTGCAATTTTGCGAAGTAAGATTGGCATAGAAAAAGGCTTTGTAATATAGTCATCCACCTGCAAATCCAATCCCCTGATTTGATCTTCCTCACCGCTCAATGCAGTCAGCATAATAATGGGAACATCCGATTGCTTTCGTATCAACTCACAGACACCATAACCGTCAATTTTGGGAAGCAAAATGTCCAATATAATCAAGTCATATCGTTGCCCCGAAAACAAAGATAGTGCCTCGACACCATCATTTGCAACAGCTACTTCATATCCTGCTTCTTGTAAAAAATTCTGTAAAAGTTCTTGAATATCAAAATCGTCCTCAACGACTAAAATCCTTTGCATGGTAACACCTCCAAAGATAGCGTATCATAGATTTTTGTGATTAAAGTGTAGTTTTCAAATTTTCTTTCTGTTATTATACCTTGGCCGTGTAACATCGGCAACCTTGTCAGCGGACAATAAAATACTACCAAAACATAAAACTGTGTTTCGTTCTCATAACCAAACCCGAAATGTAGAATAATATATGGGTGATATGAGAATGTACCAAGATGAAAGACGGCTCGACTTCCACGCATTAGGCCGGGAGATCAAGCGCAAAAGAGAAGCCAAAGGCTGGACACAGGAATACCTCGCGCAGCTCGTTGATCGTACACCTCGTTCCATTATGTATTTTGAAAATCGTGGTCAGCATCCGAGCTTGAATACCTTTTATAAAATTGTCACTCTGCTGGATATTTCCGTTGATCAATTCTTCTATCCTGACAAACAGAATGAAGAAAGTGATTGCCGCCAGCACATTGACAGGATGCTAAACACAATGGACGAGAATGAATTGACGATCATGGAAGCCACCGCAGAGGGAATACAAAAAGCCAGAGAAACGGAGGTCAAGTAAAAAGGACCTTCGTTTTTCTTGTTTTTGGAGTATTTTTCGGGGGTTCCGCTAAATGGCAAGCAATGCAAGTGTCAAGACACTTGCGAAAAATGCTTGTTGAGGGCAGTACCCCCAAACCCCGAAATCCGCTCCGTTCGGAGCTGGCAGCGCATCCGTTGGATGCTTATAGAGCGGGAACAGCTTATCGCTGTTTCTGCTCTTTTTCATGTTCCGCCTCACGCGGTTCGGCTCCGAGAATTTTTGCGACGTTGGCCTGCACGATCAAAAGCTCCTGCATCTCCTGTTTGGCTTTTCGGTAATCGGGATATGCCGCCTTTTTCTCGGATAGCAGCTTTGCGTATTCCTCCTGCAAGCTCTTGACGGTGGGGAGTTTTTTGACGTTCAGCTCTTGAAACGCCCGTTTTGCACTGCGATGCAGCAGGATCTCCGCCTCATGCTCTGCCAGAAACTTTTTTGTATAACCGCTTGCTTTGTACGCCTCGAAAGTCTTTTTCGTTTTTGCAAAGTTGACGATATGCCCCCGCAGAACGGCGATCTCCGCCATGCGCGCCTCTGCCGATTTGATCTGCGCAGACAGCGCATGGAACTGTTCCGTCGCTGCCTGTGTTTTCTTCTTCAAATCGGCGTAATTCATCAGATCGTGTTCTTTCAGATATGTCATCGTCTGACCGAGCTGCTTCGCGTTAAACTTGGATGCCCAGCGTTGGTAGCCGACGCCCTTACCGGCACGGATTTTAGCGTCAATGTCAATTAACAGGCTCGGCGTTCGGGGCGCACCGATTATAGCCGTTCTCTGCGGCGTATGCTCCTGTCTGCCGAGGATCGCATCCAACAGCGCAGCTTCCAGATAGTTCTCCCCAAGCCGGTCGGCGCGGATGAAGCGTTCCCAGCCTGCGCCTCGAAAGGAAAGCGTCTTTCCGCGCCGTTTGACCTCGCAGCCGTTTTCGGCAAGCAGTGCAACAAACGCATCCCAGTCGGCAGGCTTTTGGGAAAGCGCAGCGTCGATTGCACTGCGCACCTGTTCCAGCTGCGTCGGCTCTGCACGTTCGCCGCGCCACTTGTTGTAGCTTTTGCCGTGCCGGTTTGGATGCTCGACAATGGACAAACCGTTCTCCGCGCAGATCAGATCGCTAAGATGACGGACAGCCTTGGTGCTGCCCCAAAAGTTGCGAAATTTCCGGTTGCAGGAGAGCGCGGTGGAGTTCCAGATGATGTGATTGTGAATGTGCTTTTTGTCGATGTGCGTGCAGACGATATAGGCATGATTACCCTTGAGAAAACGCTCTGCAAATTCGCAGCCGAGGCGATTGGCTTCCTCCGGCGTGATCTCGCCGGGCTTGAACGACTGCCGCACATGATACGCAATCACGTCGTTTTCCTGTTTTCTGCCGGTGCTGGTCTGATAGCGCCGCTTGGAAAAGCAAAACTCCGCGTCTGCGATTTCGGGGTTACACTGAAAGCAGGTAACGAGCCTGCCCTGATCGGTCTTTTCTGCATCTTTGACATATTCCAGAATGTCGCTGACCGCCGTGCCGACGCTCCGCCCCTTTCCGATGTGCAGCGGCATGATGCGGGTCGTTGCCATGCGATTCCTCCTTTCGGCAAAAATGTAAGAGCGCCGGAACACGTCCGGCGCTCATTTGCAGATTTAATGGTAAACACGGTTTTGAATGAATCCCCGCAGCGATTGCAGCAGTGCAAGCAGCCTTGTAGCAAGCATTGGGATACCGAGCGGACTGACGAGGAACGCAATTATCAGCAGAATAATTCCGTTCTTTACGGAATACGTCACCAACACGGCAACGCCAAGAATGCTGACAAGCGCAGATGCAAGACCAAACACCCACGATGCGCAATAGAGGATGCCGCCGCAGAGCCAGACAAATACAGCCAGCACCGCAACAACGGGAGCAAAGAGCAGCTTCAAAAGAAATCTCATAAGAGGACCTCCTTGTATGTTCTGAGTTCATCATATCTGCGCACGGAGAAAAGCGCAAGGATGCGGACGCTCAATCCAGTGTAGACAGGACGCGCAAAATCTCTTTTGCGGATTCCCACAACTGCGCCTGATTCTGCCGGATGTCCGCCAGATCTTCCGGGTAAATGCGCCCCGTTTCGTTGGCGCGCCGCGCAAGCTGGTTGAGATTGTTGCTGGAGCGGCGCAGCAGCGACACCATCTCCCGCAGCTCCGGCAGATCGAGCTGGACTACATAGCCGTCAATGGCGATCTTGCGAAGATAGGCGCTCATGTTGTTCGTGCCGAGCTGCGCCATCTTTGCCTCGATCTGGTCGCGTTCCTCCGGCGTCACATAGAACATCAGTGGAATGGTGCGGCGGCGCTTTTTCATCGGGCATCCCGATCTCTCTTTGCAGATGCAGACCGTTCGGCGGCGCGGGCAGGTGTGCCATGCAACTTTTCCCGAACGGAGACTTTTTGCTGGCTGCGCTGTTGTTCTGCCGCGAAATCCTTGCGCACCTGATTTGTAAACAGATCCAGCAGTCCGGGATTGCAGCGGTCAACAAGAATATTCAGTTGATCCTCGCAAATGGGAATTGTCTGCGCCCATGTTTTGTTTTCCGGGCTGATGCGGCCATCATAGCTTTTGATTCGGATCGTATTTGCCAGCACAAACATAGTGCGGTCAAAGCCGAACGTATCAATGATGGCTTTGGATGCCTCTCGCACGTCTTTCAGACTGTTATCCTGATACGCGGCAGCAATGGCATCTTCGATCATATTCTTGCAAGCCGCGCTGATGCGCAAAGACGCGGTGTAGTGTTCCATTTCATTATGTGCGACAGCATAGGCTGCGTCGTGGAGATAAAGCGGCGCTTGATGTCTGTCAATGACCGTATTTGCGCGACTTGCCATGCTTTCCCTCACAACATCCATGTAGTCTGTTTCGCGGTTTTCAAATTCTTTGAAAACGTCTGCCAACGGTGTCGGTGAGGATAGCAGCGCCCACGCCTGCTCAAAACTCAAATCGTTATCTTCCAGCGTCATTAGAATGTCCTCGCGGGTGGTGTATTCGTAGGTGTGATTCAAAATTTCCTCCGGCGGCTGGTGCAGCAGCCAGTCACGGTAACGTTCCTGCTCAGCAAACATTTTCTCGTACAGTTGCGTGTTTATCGTTTCGGTGTTCATCGTGATACCTCCATTTCTTTGTGTTTCGGTTTCAAATTTGTCTGCTCCGGCAGCGGGGCGCGGAGCTTTTGCAGGATGGATGGACGTGTGGATTTGGCAACAGCTTCGGTATCTCCGGCAAGCCGTTCCATCGGCATTTTATCGTCAATGTTCAGCTCTGCGTTGAGTTCGGCAAGACGCGCGGATTTTACGCGCAGTTCTTCCTCCTGCGGGAACGGCTTGCCAAGCTCCGTTTTGGCGGCTTCCATCTGCGCATACAAATTCTCCAGATACACTTTTTGTGAGTTCAGCCGCGCCGGGATCGCGTTCAGCACATTGTCGATACGGGTGAGGTTGCCTCTGGCGTCCTTGCCAAGCTCGACCCGGTGCGACATCTGCCCTTTGAGTGTCAAAATGCAATCCATATAAAAGCCCTCCGCTGTGAGTGCGGTCTGGAATCCGCGATAGCTGCCGACCGGCACAGGCTCGGAATCCTTAACCTCTTTGAACGCTTCCAGCAGCGCAGCACCGGCATTATCCTTGTCTGTCAGAAGATCGCCTTTGACCTCCATTCCGGCAAATCCGTCCGTGGGGTGCGGATGTGCCGCCACGGTCTGCATATCTGTTTCCAGACCGGCGATGGCATTTTTCGCCGCTTCAATCTGCTCCGGGAAGTAACGCAGAAGATTGTCCTCCAGCTTATATTGCTGACTTTGATGGCTGGCGCGCATCAGCTTCAGCCGCGCAACGTCCACATCCAAGTCCATCTTTTCCTTGATCCGCTCGTCACCGGCGCACAGCGCCTTGATCTCCGCATAGGACAGCGCCGTTTCGTCAATGTCCTCACAGGAGCGCACCGGCGATTTGGAGGTCATAATCTGCGAGATGAATCGTTGCTTATTTTCAATCGTCTGCCAGAGGTAGGCGTCGAACGTTCCCTCGGTCACATAGCGGTAAATATGCACTTCCTTGTTGCGGTTGCCCTGACGGATGATGCGGCCACTGCGCTGCTCCAGATCGCCCGGCCGCCACGGGCAGTCGAGGTCGTGGAGCGCCACGAGCCGGTCTTGGACGTTCATACCCGCACCCATCTTAAAGGTGCTGCCCATCAGGACGCGCACCTGCCCGGAGCGCACCTTTGCAAACAGCTCTTTTTTGCGGACTTCGGTGTTTGCCTCATGGATGTATGCAATCTGTTCGCGTGGAATCCCCAGCGCGACCAGCTTGCTGCGAATATCGTCATAGACGGAAAAAGGCACGTCCGACGTTATGCCGTCGCTGGCAAGCTGCGTTTCCAGCGCGTGAAGCTCCGGGTTATCGAGCGCGCCGCCAGCCGGTTTTTCTGCGCGCTTGGCGGCTGCAATCTTGGGCGTGGATAAATCACAAAAGACAAGCTGCGTGAGCTTGTCTGCCTGTCCGTCCTGCCAGATGCGGAAAATATTATCCACACACCGATTGACTTTGCTGCTCGGATCGTCCGGCAGATCGGGATTGATGATACGCTGGTCCAGACCGAGCTTGCGCCCGTCCGATGTGATTTTCAGCATATTGTCGTTGGAGGGGTCCACTGTGCCGGAGTGTACCTTTGCCGCCCGTTCTGAGAGCATTTGCACCATCTCTTTCTGAATGGCTGTCGGCTGGGATACCTCTGTATGGTAGACCGCTTCCGGTCTTGGGAGATGGAGCTGATCTGCCGTCTTAATGTCCGCCGCAATTTTGAACATGGACATCAGCTCCGGGAGATTATAGAACTTTGCAAAGCGCGTTCTTGCCCGGTAACCCGTGCCCTCCGGCGCAAGCTCAATGGCGGTCGTCGTTTCGCCAAAAGTGGATGCCCAGCAGTCAAAGTGTGCCAACCCTTTTTGCTGGAGGAGGTCATGCTGCAAATACCGCATCATGGTAAACAGCTCCGTCATGGAGTTGGAAACCGGTGTGCCGGTGGCAAACACAACACCCTTGCCGTCTGTGATCTCGTCGATGTAGCGGCACTTTAACAGCATATCCGAGGATTTCTGCGCATCGGAGGTGGAAAGACCTGCGACGTTGCGCATTTTGGTGTAAAGGAACAGGTTCTTGTAGCTGTGCGCCTCGTCCACATAGAGCCGGTCAATGCCAAGCTGCTCAAACGTGACAACATCATCCTTGCGGTCTGCCGCCTGCAATTTCTGAAGCCGCAGCTCCAAGCCTCTCTTTGTCCGCTCTAAGCTCTTGATCGTAAAACGCTCGGCGTTTGCTGCCCGCAGCTCCCGGATACCGTCCTCAATCTCATAAATCTGTTCTTGGAGCAAATGCTCCTGCCGCTCTTTAGAGATCGGGATTTTTTCAAACTGGCTGTGTCCGATGATGACGGCATCATAATCGCCGGTGGCAATGCGGGCACAGAATTTTTTGCGGTTTCGGGTTTCAAAATCCTTTTTGGTCGTGACAAGGATGTTCGCGGAGGGATAGAGCCGCAGAAATTCAGACGCCCACTGTTCCGTCAGGTGGTTCGGCACGACGAACATGGCTTTCTGGCAAAGCCCCAGCCGCTTGGATTCCATGACGGCGGCGACCATTTCAAAGGTCTTACCCGCGCCGACCTCATGCGCAAGGAGTGTGTTACCACCGTAAAGAATGTGTGCAATCGCGTTTTTCTGGTGTTCGCGCAGCGTGATCTCCGGGCTCATGCCGGAAAAGCGGATGTGGCTGCCGTCATACTCGCGCGGGCGGATCGAATTGAAGCGTTCGTTGTATTGCTGCACCAGCGTTTGCCGCCGATTCGGGTCGCGCCAGATCCATTCTTGAAAGGCGTCCTTGATGGCCTGCTGCTTCTGCTGCGCAAGCGTCGTTTCCTTGGAATTGAGAACGCGCCGCTCCGTGCCGTCTGCATCATAAACCGTGTCATAGATGCGCACATCGCGCAGATTCAGCGTGTCCTCCAGAATCCGATAGGCGTTAGCGCGCTCTGTGCCGTAGGTCATATAGGCGTTGACATCCTGTTTGGATGGGGTGGATTTGCCGCTGATGTTCCATTCAGCGGTGCTGGGTGAATAGTTTACTTGAATCAAATGCCGCCGGTAATACGCTGGATTGAACGTTTCGTACATGAATTGCTGAATGTAATCCTTGTCGATCCACGTTGCACCGAGGCGCACTTCGATCTCTGACGCATCTAAATCTTTTGGCTGTGCCTGCCGCAGCGCCTCTACGTTGGGAGCGTAGCCGGGTGCGTCTACGGCGGCTGCTTCCGCCTGCCGCAGCTTTTGGCGGACGTTGCCGGAAAGGTATTCGTCCGCCGTCTGCCAGTTGCCGCGAGTCGGGTCGAGGAAAATAACACCGTTCAGCTCGTCGATCAGTTCGTCCTGACTTTTGCCGGAGAGCTGTGCCATATAGTGCATATCCACACAGGCTTTTTCCGAGATGGACAACGCCAGCGCTTCTGATGCTGTGTCCACCGAGGTCACGACCTCATGCGGCTTGATGGTGCGCTTGGTGAAAATATCCGCCTTGCGTTCCAAGTCACCGTTTTCATTCAAGATCTCCAGCGAACAGAGCAGATAGTAGGAGCTATCATCAGAGAACGCAAGGCTGTTGGCGCGAGCGTTAATAAGACCGTATTTGTCAGTAAACGTATCATAAAGGCGGTTGAGCTTCTGCTGCGTCTGCTGGATGGTCATATCCGAAATAACGCCGTCCATTTGCTGCGAAATGAGCAACTGCACGCAATCCCGCAGCTCGATCATACCCTTGACGCGTTCTTTGGCGGTGGCGTTCAGCTCCGGTTTGACCATGCGGCTGTTTTCCCGGTAGTACACCTCGCCGTCCACAAGCGTGTAGCTGTAATTCTTTACATCTGGGTCTGCGGGGATGGTATCTTGGATCTGATCTTCTTCTCCGAGATCCGGCAGCTCGGCTGCCTGATAGATGCCGCCGACGTGCTGCACTGCTTCATGGAGCTGCGCAGCAAGGTCTGCGCCCTCAATGGGTTCTACGGTAAAATCCTGCTTTCCGTATTGCGTACTTTCCGCAGACTGTCTGCCAAGAATCATTTCCGGGTGGTGGATAAAGTAGTTGTTGATGGAAAATCCGTCCGCATTTTCACCGAGCTGCGTCCACTCCGGCTCTGCGATGCTTGGCTGCTCTCGTTTTTGCAGGAACAGAATGTCAGATACCACGTCCGTACCGGCGTTGGCTTTGAACGCATTGTTCGGTAAGCGAATTGCTCCCAGCAGCTCGGCACGTTCCGCAATATACTTTCTGGCACGGTCATCCTTGCTGTCCATCGTGTAGCGCGAGGTCACAAAGGCAACAATACCGCCCGGACGCACCTGATCGAGCGCCTTGGCGAAAAAGTAATTATGGATGGAAAGACCGAGCTTGTTGTAAGCTCGGTCGTTTACCTGATATTGTCCGAACGGCACGTTGCCGATGGCAAGATCATAGAAATCTCGCCGGTCCGTCGTTTCAAATCCGGCAACGGTGATATTTGCCTGCGGATAGAGCTGTTTGGCAATTCTGCCAGTAATGCTGTCCAACTCCACGCCGTAGAGCTTGCTGTCCTGCATCTGCTCTGGTAGGCAGCCGAAGAAATTGCCGACACCCATTGACGGCTCCAGAATGTTGCCGGTCTGGAATCCCATGTTTCCGACAGCTTCATAAATCGCATTGATAACGGTGGGGCTGGTGTAGTGCGCGTTCAACGTGGATGCACGCGCGGCGGCGTATTCTTCCGGGGAAAGTGTAGCGTAGAGCTCTGCAAACCCGTCTTTCCAGTTATCCTTGCTTTCATCAAAGGCATCTGCAAGACCGCCCCAGCCGACGTATTTGGAGAGAATGTTCTGTTCTTCGGGCGTGGCCTGTCTGCCGTCAAATTCCAGCTCTTTTAACAGATTGATCGCGTCCATGTTCGCGCGGAATTTCGCCTTTGCGCCGCCAGTGCCGAGCAAATCGTCCGTGATACGGAAGTTCTGCGCGGGAGGGGTGTTCCCCTGCGGCGGCGCAGTTTGTGCGTCCGTTTGGGGCATTTGTTCCGGCTCTGGTGCAGGGATGGACTGTTCCGGCTGCTCCACATGAAGCGTCTGAATGACCACATCATACGGAAGATGGTTTTCTTCTGCCGCGTAGACTTCGACCGGCTGAATCGTGTAGGAGAGCGGCTTCTGCTGTTCTTCTACAAACGAGCGCACAAATGCAACGTGTTCAGCGCGGAAGATCGGATAGCCGGTGTGACTTTGAAAAGTCACATCTCGCAGGGATACTTCATCCGCGCCGTAATTCACGCTGTCAATGACAAACTTTCGTCCGTCGATCTCCAGCTCCATGCCAATGGGAATGTAGTCCTTGGCATCTGCTTCGTTAAAAATTTCATAGCCGCCGGTTTCATCCGGCTGCGCAAGCACGAAGCTGTGTCCATGCTCCAGCAGCCGCTTTGCGGCGCTTGCCCATTGTCCAAAATCATAGCCGGTCACAGCGGTTTCGCCCATACCGGGAATATCGCGTTGCAGCAGGCGGCGATTCAAAGCGCTGGCGGCTCGTTTTGCATCCGCGCCATAAAAAAGCAGCCGTTCTCCGACACGGACACCGATGAGCTTTTCGGGATGCTCTGCACGAAGCGCCTGGTATGCCGAAACATTCGGCGCAAGCTCGCGCCCCTGATCTGTGATTCGTGTGAGGACAGCAGAAACCGGTTCGGTTCTGTGTTCCGGATCGTGATTGCTCTCGCTGGAGGATGAAACGACGCTGAGATGCGCGACAGTTTCATCTGCGGAATCAACATTATAGAGCTTACCATCAATTTCCACGCGCTGCCCCATAAGGTTTTGAACCGCTTGCGGCGTCTCCGGGGTTGGCTGTTCTGTGTGCTGCGCCGCAATGACGCGCTGCGGCTCCGGTTCAGAAACCTCGAAATATCTGGTGTCGAGGTAGCGTTCAAAGGAATTGCGGTCGATGCTGACAGGTTCCTGTCCGGGTACGTTCGGTAACGTGTGCCAGACGTGATCTTCATCTACACGCGCGATAACGCCGACTGCTGCTATGTGGTCTAACTCTATGGATGAAATGCGATCTCCAATATGATAGGTATAGCCAAGCGGTGTTGTAAACGCCGGAGGGGATAGCTCAATTCCCATATCCCGTTTGATGCCATCCAAGTAAGCAATGGCGTTATTCTGTTCTGCAAAGCGGAGCGTTTGTTCCCCATCTCCGCAGAACCGTTCCAACACCTCATCCCAAATGCCGGTAATTCCGCCCTCGCCGGGATGCAGACGAATGGAGTATCGGTCAGGTGAAAATAACCGCAGTCGCTCATTCTCATCGTAAAATTTATTCTCGCGGATGAGCTGTGCCAACCGCCGCTGTACCTGCGCCCATGTGAGAGTCACCGGCTCGGCGTTTCCTACATGGATATACATGGGAGTTTTGCTATCTTCCCAGCCATATTTTGCAGCCAGCCATGCGGCGGTGCTGCGTTCTCGCCCATGCGCCTGCATATATAGTGCGACTTCCTGCTTGTCCTTTAGGTTGTTGTGCCAATCCAGAAGCGCGTTGTCAATGTCCTCCTGTGTGATCTGATAGGGAGAGGGCGTGACCGTTGTGGCCAGCGTGGGATACAGTTCCTCCAAAAGCTCCTGATGCAGCCGGTTATGGAACGCGGGCATATCAAAGTACAGGCGGACAAGCTGGAGATCATCAGATGCCGTGACAATACGACGGATAGCGTCCGCACCCTCCAGATAAGCGTTCTGGCGGTCTGAATTGCGGCAGGCATTGACAAAAGCCGTATCTTTGGAAAGCGCGTTGCCAACGGTCAGCTTGTACCCGTCAAACAGCTCCCGTACCGTGGGCTGCGGCGCGTCGGCGGCAGGATCGCGGAAAATTCTTGTCCCATCTGCACCGAACTCCGCTTCTTGTGCGTTGATGGCGGCTTCTGCTTCATGGTCGATAGAGCGCAGCGTGTAAATGTGGCGCTCACCTCTAAAGTCCGATGCTTCGGCAATCGTCACGTCGTACTTATCGCGCAATTTCTCCACATACATCTCTAAATTGTGCGACGGTACGCCGCACATCTCCACACGGCCAGCGCCGGGGATGTTGCGGGTAGTGAGATTCATATTCAGCAGCTCCGCTGCCTGCCGCGCATCCTCGCCATAGATTTCAAAGAAATCCCCGACCTGATACAGTACAATATCATCCGGGTGCATTTCTTTGATAGAATTGTAGTCCAAAACAGAAGAAGCGGAGGACGTTTGCACGTTCTCCGTTTCAGGCATAAACGATATTTGCTCGCCTTGGACTGGCTCGGTTATGCGCAAATCAGCTCCGCGAGGATCACTTCCTCGGCTTGCGCCTTGCAGGTGTTCATCAGACCGGTCCACTTCAATGGGTCGGCTGCTTTCAGCGCCTCCGTCACGCCTGCCGACTTCATCAGGTTCGGCATCATCTGCTCCAACCTCCGGTTCGCCGCTTCGTCGATCTCCCGCAGGTGCGGAAACAGCGTTTCCGTCAGGATCATCTGGTTCCAGAGGATCGGGCGATGCTCCCTGAGATACGTCTGGCGCATCCGTCCGTATTTGCCGAGCGGCTGGCTCTGCGGGTTCTCGCGCAGGCTCAGATCGGGAATCTGAAATTCTCCGCTGGTCTTGTAAGTCAGGTTGTTCTCCATGTTCTTCCGTCCTTTCTGCGCGGCGTTCGCGCTCTTGTCTTTTTACGGTGATCTCGATTTGCCTTAAAACGCGCTGGCTGATCTCGCTGACGGCTGTTCCGAGGGCGCTGACCGCTGCCGGGGTGTTGAAGTCAAAGACCGGCATGAAATCCTCAGGCTCAAAATATCCGTCCGGAGAGAAGCCGCAGCGTGCCATAAGCGCGTAGGTGATGCTGGTGGATGCCGCCGTTTTGAACGCCATCCGTATGTTATCTTCATCATACCCGTTCAGAAACGAATCTGCAACGATGTCGCAGATGTCACGTTTCTGCTCTGTCCAGTATTCCAGTGCGAGTTTATCCGCGATGCGCTCAAACTGCGCGATGATTCCACCGTCTTGGGGAATGTCATACTGTTCAGTCAGCATGGCGCTGACTGCCGCTTCATGCTCGGCACGCATTTCCCACAGCGTAAAGCTGCGGGCGGCATCGCGCGGCGCGGTGTCTGCCACGTCAAAAACGTATCGTAGTCGTGGCTGATAGCCGCTGGTGTCGATGAGCGCAATGCCGGTGCTGCCGCGCTGCACATAGCGCCCCATGCGGTCTTTCCAGAAATCATACTCCGCACACGCCGTCGCGTTCGGGCGCTGTGCGTAGATCATAAGCTGCTCGTTGTAGGGATACTTGTAAAGCCGCGCCGCCGTAGCGAGAAAAGCCGTCCAGCTTCGATAGCTGCCGGTGATCTGCCGCGCGGTGCGCTCGGCAAATTCTGAGTAGAATTGTAGCTTGCTCGGCATATTCCAACCTCCTTTTCGTAAAAAATTAGCCAGTCAGTAAAAACTGACTGGCTATGCGATGCGTTATGAAATTGTTAATTCAAAGTAGATCTTTTGTTTTCCGCGCCAGATACAGCGGTAAGTTTGTAATTGCACCGTCTTTCCGATAGCCACGCTTGGAATACCGCAGCGCGTGTTCGGGATGATGGTCGGCAATGTATTTTTTGAACGATGGAGCAGTTTTGTCCTCGCCGCCCTTTGCCTCTATGGGGATGATCTCTGTGCCGTGCTGGATGAGGAAATCAATCTCACTGTTTTTGTCCGAGTAGTAACGAGGCTCCACCTCAAATTGACCGCGGAGCTGCTGCAGAACGTAGTTCTCCGTCAATGGCCCTTTGAACTGAAAGTCCGTTTTCAGCAGAATTGCGCTGTTATCAATACCAGCCATGTGCTTGAGCAGACCCGTATCAAACACAAACAGCTTGAACTGATCCAGCTTATCAAAGGCGGCCAACGGATGCTCTGCTTTGGAAACATTGTAGATACGGTTTAACATCCCAGCAGAAACCAGCCACTCAATCGCTTCTTCAAAGTCACGCGCGCGGCCGCCCTCCCGGACAGCGCCGTACATAAATTTTTCGTTGGACTTTGCAAGCTGTGCGACAATACTGCGGAACACCATCAGAATCCGTCCGCTGTTGACCTTGCCATTGTGTTTGGAGAAGTCGTTCTCATAGACCTCGATCAGTTCTCGTTGGATCTGCGTAATTTTTGCAGGGTCTTTATGCGCAATCCACGAAGCAACGCACTCTGGCATTCCACCGATAATCAGGTAATAGTTATATGCCTCCAGCAGCCGGTTGTGGAAAATATCCTCAATCGACTGTTCCTTTTGAATGCTGTAATAATAGGCGTATAGACGTTCGTCGGTTGCCTCCAAAAATTCGTCAAAGGTCAGCGGATAGATGTCCAGCAGATTTACCATTCCAACAGGATACGATTTCGGCTGTGCCAAAAGTGTACCGAGCAGGCTTCCAGCGGCAATCACATGGTATTCATTTGCTTTCTCTTTGAAGTATTTCAGCGTGTTGAGTGCTTCCGGGCATTCTTGAATCTCATCGAAGATAATCAGCGTTTTCTCCGGCAGAATCTTTTCTCCCGCAATCATAGACAGAAGTTCAATGATCCGCTGGGGATTTTTGTTTGCCGCAAAGATGGATTTCAGCTCATCTTCCTCATCAAAGTTGAAGTAAACGAAATTATCATAATAATCACATCCAAACGATTTCATCAGCCATGTTTTTCCGACCTGTCTGGCACCTTTCAGCACCATCGGTTTCCGATCTTCGCTGTTTTTCCAATAGATCAATGCCTGTGTTGCATTACGTTTCAAGCAAATCACCGTCTTTCCTATATCTCGCTTTTAGCATAACACATTTTTCTGCCAATATCAAATCGAAATATACACATTTTTCTGAAATAATACGACGGCGTTTAACACATTTTTCTGTGCATCCAAAAGCAATTAGAAATCCGGGTACAGCTCCAACTCTGCAAATTCCACATCACTGATCTTCTCCAGCTTTTGCAGCGCGGAATCCGTCATCGCCAGCAGCTCCGGCTGATCTGCACCGATGTAACCGCGCATTTCGCGCAGCTCCCGCATCAGGCTTTCGCGCGAACCGGTGTTGTAAATGCACATCAGGTTCATTTCATCGTTTGTAAAATTCATATCATAGCTCCTTTTCTGCGCTCCGCTTGGGCGCGTGTTTTTCCGTTCTGTTTGTTGTCTCCACTGGCGCTTTTAGCTTGGCTAGAATGGATGACCGTTCTTCCTGCTCTGCGACGGTCTGTTTCGGACCGTTGTTGATGATACCGTCGATCATGCCGTAATCATCCTCCATCGCCATCTCCGCATTTTTTAGATAGTTTTCCGGCTGTGTTTTTGCGGTATCATCGTGAAGATAGGATAGCGCATCCGGCTGTTTCGGCGCAACGATGTCGCGCCTCGGTTGCAGCGTATCACAAACGCGTTCCCATTCCGTGCGCTCGACGCCGAAAATACCAGAGCGTGCATCCAGATCGCTGGTATCCAACACCATATACTCGGTGTTGTCGCTGTTCAGCACAAAAATCGGAACATCCTGCAAAAACAGCTCTCTGGCGCGCTCTTTGGAGAGCGGCAGCATGGTGTTTCCGTCCGTATAGCCGAATTGATACATCTGTGCAAAATCCACGGTGGGGTCTGGCATGGGATAGTCCTGCTCCAACTGCGGGAAATCCGGCAGCGGATCGGCAGCAGGTTTTACCTCTACGCTGGTGATTTGTTCACCAGCACCAAGCGGCAGCTCGTTTGCCTCCTGCAAACCGTTCAGCAGCTCCAGCGGCGCGAGGCGGATCGGCGCAGCGTCTCCAATGTTATGGAGCTTGCAGACCGTAAGCGCCGCAGCGGATAGCAACTGTCCGGTATCGTCCAGCACACCGCCATCCAGCGCCTTTGCGGAGGCAGCATCATAAATGGTGTAATCAATGCCGGTGTCGCTGCGCTGCACATGGATATACTTCTCGTTATCCACCATGTAGAGTTTTTCTATGTCCTGCTCTGGCTGCTTCTGTGCGGGCTGCGCAGGTTCCAGCGAAATTCCGCGTTCCTTGCAAATCTCTTTGAATTGCTGCTCAACGCCGGAAATAAGCTCACTGGACGTTTTGCGGATGGTATCCAAACTATCCTTGAACGCTTTCAGGTCTTTGTCCTTTGTCCATGTTGCCACATAGCCAAAGCTGTTTGCGCTTGTTTCAATGCCGAAGTAGGCACAGACGGTGTAGGCGATGCTCTCCGCTTCAATTTCTTCCGTGTTGGAGTCTTTCGGCTGGCTGTTCGGTTGCTTGGCGTAATCGTGGAGCTTCGAGTGCGCGATCTCATGGACGGCTGCGCACACGGTCTGCACCTCACTCATCCCATCGCGCAGCGTAATGCTCTGCTTGGAGGGAGAGAAAAAGCCGTCGAGGTCGTTGCTTAGCGGTTTCATTTCAATGGGCACCGGTGATATGCGACGCAGCGCCTCCATAAACGCCTCGTAATGCTCAACGTTGCCGGTCAGCTCCGCAACGGGAGATTGTACGCGCTCCGGGAGCGGTTTGCCGTCCGTCTGGCTTACATCAAAAACCTTGACCGGACGGAACATCGGAATCTGGACTTCTTTTTCTTCCGTGATGGTATTGCCGTCTGCATCCAGCAGCGGCAGTTTTGTATCGGGGTCGAGCTTCTCTTTTTCGACCTTAATTTTATATGGCGTCGGCGCAAGGATCGAAATGCCTTTCTCACCACGCAGCACATGACGGCTGAACTGATTTTGCCATTTCTGATACCCGGCAACGAGCGTCGCGTGTGGGCATTGCGAGAAAATAAGCATCTGATTGTTGACCGAGTAATGATGAAAGTGGCTCATCGTGCGCAAATACGCCTGGTACTTTTCTAAATCGCCGGACTGGAACAGCGCCTTGATACCAGCCTCGATCTGATCGGTCAGCTTTTTTATTTGTTCCTTGATGGGTTGTTTTTCTGCCATAAACTTCTCCTTTGCAGACAAAAAGCAGCCTCCGCACAAACGGTTCGTTCATGCGGAGGCTGCTTCGTTATTTAATTCTCCGCTGGGGCGGGGTCAAGCCATTTTTCAGGGCGCGTTCACTGTCTGCCTTGCGTCTAGCGTCGCTGTATGGCGGCCGGATGCCAACGCAGCTTTTCGGAACAATGTACCGTGCTGCGCCGTTCGGCTCATCGAAATCCGCATACACTTTCTCCGGCGTTGCATCGTGCAGCCGCCGCAGTTTGGCAATCAGCTTCGGGTCATGCGTGTAGACCATCGCGTTTGGCTCTGCCTGATTGTAAATGATGATGGTTTCGCGCTCATATTTGGAAAGTGTCATGTGAAATCACATCGGTCACAGTACAGATCCTCGCATCGTTTGTGCAGCAGGCACGCCGCCGTGAAGCCAGCGGCCGCGCCGATCATGCTTCCAATGCCGAGAAACAGCCATTTCATTTCGTTCCCTCCTTTCCGAAGTCAAACCGATACGACGAGCGAACGCCGTCGTCCTCTAAAAGCAAATCCGTGCTGAAGCGTTTGCCGGTCTTTTCGGAATAAACATCGTCCACACGGACGCGACCGCGCTCCAGCAGCGCCGCGACCATCTGTTTGTCCAGCGTGATTCTCTTGGCAGTCAGGAACTTGTTGTCACGCCAGAGTCCAAATTTGCAGTCGCTTCGTTCGCAGAAAAAGCCTTTCTTGCTCTCCGTGACATCACTGCCGCAGCGCGGGCATCTGCCAATGACCTCTCGCCCGGAAGGGAACAGCACCTCCGCGCCGGGAACAATGCGGTAGCTGCGCGTCAGCTCTGTGAGCATGGCGGTAATGCCGCCGAGGAACGCATCCGCATCCAGCTCGCCGCGTTCCACCTGCTTTAGCTTATGCTCCCACTCCGCCGTGAGCAACGGCGATTGAAGCTGTTCCGGCAGAACGGTAATCAGCGAATTGCCGATCTGCGTCGGGATGAGATAGACTGCCTTTTTGAGCTTCTTTCGCTCTGCAAATCCGGCAGACACCAGCTTTTCCAGAATGGCTGCGCGGGTCGCAGGCGTACCAAGGCCGCTCCGCTCGGCGTCCTCCGGTGCATCCTTTGCACCCGCGTTCTCCATCGCTGCCAGCAGCGTATCCTCGGTATAGTGTTTGGGCGGTGCCGTCTTGCCCTCCTTGATGGATGCAGCGTCCACCGGAAGCGTTCCGCCCTCGGCAAGCTCCGGCAGCGGGGCTTCCGCAGACTCGTTGCCGGAGTACTGTTTCCATCCGATCTGAAGAACGGCCTTTCCCTTGGCGGTAAATTCCTGACCGCCACACAATAAAGTGACCGTCGTTTCAGTATACCGGTGTGCGTCGCTGACCGCGCAAAGAAGCTGCTTGGCCACAAGCCGCAAAACCTCGCGCTCTCCAAGCGGCAAATCCAGAAACGCGGCTTTTGTGGCGCTTGCGGTTGGGATCAGCGCATGGTGGTCGCTGACCTTTTTGCTGTTGCAGACCTGCTCTGCGTGAATCGCTTCCGGCTGCGGCGTTTCGCACAGCTCGGCTGCGACGGCGACATACGACGCAACACTGCTCTGCATATCATCGGTGAGGTAACGCGCGTCGGTGCGAGGATAGGTACAGAGCTTCTTTTCATAGAGCGCCTGTAAATAGTCCAGCGTTTGCTGTGCTGTGTAGCCAAGAATGCGGTTCGCGTCACGCTGGAGCGTAGTCAGATCGTAGAGCGCGGGCGGTTTTTCGGTTCGGTCTTTCTGCTTGACGCATTTCACCACAGCTGTCTGATCGACGCAGGCGTCGGCGAGCTGCATTGCGGCAGCTTTGTCCTTGAATTTTTCCGACACGGCAGATACGCCGCCGCAATCAAGCTGCACCGTGTAAAAAGGCTCTGCGCGGAACGCGCCGATCTCCGCCTCACGCTGCACCAGCAGCGCCAGCGTTGGGGAGAGAACACGCCCGACATTCAGCGTGCGATGGTAAAGCACAGAAAAGAGCCGTGTGGCGTTGATCCCCACCAGCCAATCCGCCTTGGCGCGGCAGAGCGCCGACTGATGCAGACCGTCATAGTCGCTGCCCGGACGGAGGTTCTGGAATCCGCTGCGGATCGCATCATCCTCCATGGAAGAAATCCAGAGCCGCTGCATCGGCTTTGTGCAGCCAGCCATGCAGTAGACGGTACGGAAGATCAGCTCGCCCTCGCGCCCAGCGTCGCAGGCATTGATGACGCTGTCTACATCCTCACGGTGCAGGAGGGTTTTCAAAATCTCAAACTGCGTCCACTTATCGCGGCTGATTTTCCAGCGCCACGAAAACGGCACGATGGGAAGATCATCATAGCGCCACTTGGCGTAGGCTTCGTTATAGGTTTCGGCGCTGGCTAACTCCGCGAGATGCCCGAAGCACCACGATACGAGGTAGCCGCCGCCCTCCAGATAGCCGGTTTCCCGGCGCTTTGCGCCGAGAACGGCAGCGATGGACTGCGCCACGGATGGCTTTTCTGCAATAATCAGTTGATACATTCTATTCTCCTTTTTTGTCGTTGGTGTGTTTTTCGCGGTCGCGGTAACAGGGGCGGACGCAGATCGCGCCGTACTGCCCGCAGCCATAACAGGGATGTCCTTTGGGGGCAGCTTTCTGCGGCACAGGCTCCGGTGGCTGCACCTTCGGAACCTCCCGCATCATGCGCTCAAATGGACTGTCTGTGAACCATGTCATACCGACTCGTCCTCATCGACGGTTTCTTCCGGCTCATCATCTTCTTCACCGAAGTCATAATCGTCGAGGTCGGCGGAGCCTTTGGTGTCCGGCTTGGGTTTGCGGAGCTTGAACCAGTAGAGCGCAAAGCCGCCGCCGAGAAGCACGAGCAGCAAGAGGATCAGCGGTGCATTGCTTTTTTCCTGCGCGCTGTCTGCTTTCGTGTCTGCGGCCGCTTCCGGCTTGGAATCCGTAACCGGCTCCGGGTCTTTCTGAACGGTCTGCGCCTTGCCCATGCAGTCCGGTATACTGGCCTTGCAGACAGGGCAATCCGTGTTGATCGCGCCAACCTCACAATGCGTCTGGCAGATGCACGTTGCATCTGCCTGTTCCGCATCGTCGCCCATCAGCGCCATCAGGTCGGCTTCATCGACGAGGTTCAGAAAATAGACGTTTTCAGTATCGCCGCTGCGGTCGATCACGATATAAAAGGTGTTGCCGCTCTTGCTCTGGACCGTGATAAACTGCTTGTTCTCCAAGCTATCCTCCGTGCTGACGGAGGCGGCAGACTGCAAAATATCGTCAATGCTGGTCAGATTGCCGTCCGGCGTCAACGCTGGGATGCCGGACGCGCTGCTGTTTGCCGGGAGATTGACATTTTCAGTGGATACGGTAATGCTCTCAATCGCGTCAGGCGGTGTATTGTTGCCGTTTTCGTTCGAGGCGTAGTATCCGGCAGCAAAGGTGGGAATGGAAAAGGCGGTCATGCAGAGCACAACCGCCAGTGCGCAGGCAAGCAGCCTGCTGTTACGCTTCTTCATATTCAGATTCCTCCGTTTCTGTAAGCTGTGCGGGCAGCGGCGGCAAGGTCGCGCCCTTGCTGGCTCGGATCAGTGCCGCAAGCTGCTCCGGCGTCATGCCGCAGCTTCGCACCATGCCGACAATATCCAGATTTTCAAGCTCATGAATGGAATCGTCGATTTCGCGGTTTCGCTGCTGCAAGGCGGCAATCTTCTTGCTGTTTTTTTCGCGTTCTGCTTTCAGTTTGTTGATTTTCGGGTTCATAGTTCCTCCTTATGGTGGTGCCAGCCGCCCGAATTGCAGGAAGTGGCTCTGCCAGTAATCGGATGAAATGCTGGTGTATTGAATGGGGTCGCCGCAGTGCAGCATGGTATGATTTCCCACATAAATGCCGATGTGCGACGCGCCGGTGGTGTTGTACGTTTTCTCAAAGAAGATCAGATCGCCGGGTTTTGCGTCTGCCGGAGATACATACGAGCAGATCTGTCGGATGCCCTCGGCGCTGAGTCTGCCGAAGCTCCAGCCGATGCCGCAGTTGTTGTAGACGTAGCTGACAAAACCGGAACAGTCAAACGAGGTCGCCGGGGAGCTGCCGCCCCAGACATACGGGAAACCGAGATATTTTTCCGCTTCTTTGATGATGGCGGCAAAGGCTTCATCCTCCAGCGCCTCCGGTGGAATATCATAGCTGCCACCGCTCCCGTTGCCGTAATATCTGTTTACATAATCCGAATCACCGAACAGGTCCGGGCGGTTTCCAAGCGTCGCCATGTACGAAGCGTAGAGCGCAAGCTGGTCCTCGCTCATCACATAAACCGGCACATGGGAGAGGTCAAAATTTTCAAGCGTGACCGTGCAGATCGTGTATTCATACGGCACTTGGACGGTGTACGGGTCGCCGTCCTCGTCATGCCTTGTTTCCGGTCGATAGCGGATTTCGGTTTCCACGGTTTCCGTGAGGATGTACTGCTTATCAAAAAGCATTTGCAGCTCGCTTTGTACCTCGTCAAGCGTCCACGCGCCGCCCTTGAGCGCTGTGAGCGCGGAGATCAGCACATACGGGTCATGCCCGATCTCATCAAGATCAAAGTGATACTCGTCGTAATCATGCGTCGCTTCGTAATTGTCGAGCTTGCTTTGCAGCGCTGCCTCCATTGCGCAGTATTGCGCTTCGGCGGCAAGCATATCGCTGTCCTCGCTGGGATAGGTCGATACGCCGAGCGCCGTTACGCCGCCCTCGACCAGCACCGAGCAGGACGAAGCGATGTTCAGAAGAAACACCGCGACGAGCAGAATCGCCAGCGCGATCAAAAAGCCTTTCTTGTGTTCCGCGATCCACTCAGACGCTTTTTTCGTGTCCTCCGCGGCACGCTTGGCGGCTTTGGCAGTGACTTCGGACGCACGCACCGTGCCGCCGCCAGCCTTTGCCGCGGCATATTCCTTTTTGATGGCGCGCTTCTGCTGCCAGCGGGAATATGGATTGCTTTGCAGTTCCGGGCTCTGCTGCTGTGCCTGCTTTTGCAGCGCGTCAAGGTTGGCGCTGTCGGCGCGAGCTTCTGCGCGGTCGGCGCTGCGGTACGGCTTGAGCTGGTGGGACCGGTGCGCGGTTTCTGCGGCACGGACGGTCTGCTTGGAAGCTTCTTCCAGCTTATGTGCGCTCTCCACGCCGACGTTATCATCCTCGCTTTTCTGGATTTCCCGGTGCACCGCTGAACGGACAGTCTTACCGGGCGCATCCCGAACGGCGTGCTGCAGCTTGGACGCTGGGCGCGGCTTTTCTGTGCCATTTTTCATTGGAATTTTTGCCTCAAGCCGTTCCAGCTTCTCAATACGCTTTGCTGCTTTCTTCGCCGCCTTGGAAACCTCCGGGACGGCGAGTTCTTCATCCGTAAATTGCAGTTTTGGGGCGCGTTTACTCATGCGCTGTCACCTCCGGGGCAGTATGGCACGCCGAGGAAATCCAACACCGCGCCGCAGCCAAGCTTGTGGATGCAAAACTCATATTGTTTTGGGTGCGTCAGCGCCATGCGCTGAAAGCGGTTCGGCTGCTTTTCCAGATGCACGCCGAACATACAGAACATACAGCCGGTGCGTTTCGCGCCGGTCGTTGCCAGCTTGCCGCTTTTTTCGACGATCTCGCCGTAAACAGACGCATACGGGATGCCCGTCATTTTGAGGTACGCCAGAACGTCCTGCTCTGTCCAGAACGACATCGGCTGTGAGGTCGGGTCGCGCTTGCTGTAAGCATTGCAGCCGTTTTTCAGATACGCGCTCTGGCGGCGCACACTTTCGCTTGCCATTGTTCCGAGAATCATATGCAGACCGTTGGCTCTGGCATATTTATGCAAGGGGTGCTCTTTCATCACGGAGCAACACCTATCTGATATGAGAAATGGCGCATCCAGCAGGACGCGCCATTTCATATACCTCGTGTTGAATTTTGATGGCGTGCCATCTGAATTGAAACCGTTCAAATGCCGCAGCGCCCATGAACTGCCTTGCCGCGCATAGTGGACGCGCCGTGCGACCTCTTTGGAAACGACAGGATAGCCATACGTTTCCAGAACCTTTGAAAACGGCATTTCAGGTCGCAGCCACGTCACATTCGGTACGGTCTTTACAAACTCCCGAATTTCGGGATATTCCAGTCCGGTATCTACAAACACGGCGGGCAGATCCGGGAACGCGCGCCGCGCAAGATCGAGAAGCACGGTCGAATCCTTGCCACCTGAAAAAGAAACGGCGACCTTGCCGCCGTAGTGGTGATGCCACTCCAGAATCTTTGCCTGCGTCACGCGGATTTTGCGTTCCAGCGGCCACGCCTGCATGACGCTTAAATCCTGCCGGGTGTAGACGTTCATTCCGTCACACCTCCGATCCGCTGCTCGGCAAGCGCGCAGTAGTCCGGGTTTAGCTCAATGCCGATGTAATGCCGCCCCATCTGCTTTGCAACAGCGGCGGTCGTGCCGGAGCCGAGAAACGGTTCCAGAACGATACCATCCTGCGGACAACCGGCAAGCAGGCACGTTTCCACCAGCTTGGGCGGGAACGCGGCAAAATGACCGCCCTTGTAGGGAAACGGATTGATCTGCCAAACGTCGCGTTTGTTCCGAACAGTTGGTACTGTGCCATCTTCATAATAGCCGCCGCTGCGCGTCTGATTGAGTCCTTGCACCTTATTCTGTCCGGGGATTTCTTCGGCGTATTTACCGCCAATGCGTCCGCGCTTGTAGCGCGCGATGGAGGACGGAGCCATCGGCTCTGCAATCGCCAAGGCGTCATAGTAATAACTGCGTGATTTCGTTAGCAGGAAAACGTGTTCATAGCAGCGGCTCGGACGATCTTTACAGCTCTCCGGCATGGGATTTGCCTTTTGCCAGATGATGTCTGAGCGCAGATACCAGCCGCAATCTCGCAGCGCAAATGCCAGCATCCACGGAATCCCGATCATATCCTTTGCCTTGACATTTTCCACTCGCTGCGCAAGCGATACACACTGTCCGTTTCTGCCGCTTGGATTCTTCGGGTCCAGATGGTCACCTTTGCTGCCGGTGCCGCAGTAGGTGTCTGCAATGTTGGGCCATAATGTGCCGTTCGGTCTGAGAACGCGCCAAACCTCGGAAAATACCTCCGTCAGCCGCGCCACATACTGCGTAGGCGTGTCCTCGCGCCCGATCTGCCCCTCCGCGCCGTAGTCACGGAGCGCGTAATAGGGCGGCGAGGTGATGCAGCAATGCACAAAGTTGTCCGGCAGCGTGCGCAGCACATTCAGTGCGTCGCCGCAGAAAATCGTATCAAGCTCCATCATGCGCCGCTCACCTCGTTCGGCTTGGTGGTCATCACTCGATACAGCTCGGTGTCCTTGGGGAAACGGTCTACGAAAGGCAAAATGATATTCCCATAGAACAGCAATCCCTCGCCCTCGCCGGAGTGGGTCACATACGAGAGCTGATGTGGGGAGATATTGAGCTGCTTGGCGAGAATCTGCCGGTCGCCGCTGGCTTGGTTGAGCATATAAATGTAGTCGCTGTTTTCAAAGATGTTTTCGACCTCGCGGGAGGCAAGCAGATCCTTGACATTTTGTGTGATACCGGTCGGAACACCGCCCCATTTTCTAAAACGCTTCCAAATCTCAACACTGTACGCGGCGGTTTGTTCCTCTTTTAAGAGCAAGTGGAACTCGTCAATATAATACCGCGTGGCCTTGTGCGCTTCACGGTTGACCGTGACCCTGTTCCACACCTGATCCTGTACGACAAGCATCCCAATCTTCTTGAGCTGCTTGCCAAGCTCTTTAATATCAAACGCGACGATGCGGTTCTGAATGTCCACGTTTGTCCGGTGATTGAACACATTCAGAGAGCCGGTGACGTAGATTTCCAGTGCCGTCGCCACATACTGCGCCTCCTTTTCCTCCTGACGGCGCAGCTCTTGATAAAGGTCCTCCAGCACCGGCATATTTTCTGGCTTGGGGTCATTCAGGTAATCCCGGTAGACCATACGCACGCAGCGGTCGATGATGGTTTTCTCGACCGGCTGCAAGCCGTCCTTGCCGCCGACGATCAGCTCGCACAAGCTGAGGATGAAATCCGACTTCAAGCTCAGCGGGTTTTCATCGTCCGAGTAATTGAGGTTCAAGTCCATCGGGTTGATATAATGCGGACTGGTGGGGGAGATTTTGATGACCTGCCCGTGCAGCCGCTCGACCAGCGGACCGTACTCCGCTTCGGGGTCGCAGATGATAATATCGTCGTTGGTGACGAAAAAGACATTGGCGATCTCGCGCTTGGCTGCAAAGGATTTGCCGCTGCCGGGTGTGCCGAGAATCAAGCCATTGGGGTTTTTAAGGAACTTTCGGTCCACCATGATAAGATTGTTGGAAAGTGCATTCAAACCGCAGTACAGCGCCTCACTGCCGTTCTGGTAAAGCTCCTGCGTGGTAAACGGCACAAAGATAGCGACGGCAGATGTCGTGAGGCTACGCTGAATCTCGACCTGATTCAATCCCAGCGGCAAACTGCTCATCAATCCCTCCTCCTGCCGGAAGTCCAGCCGGACAAGCTGGCAGTTATACTTCTGCGCGATGCTGGAGGCTTGGAACACGTTGTTTCGGAGCTTTGGAACGCTGTCCGCGATGTTGAGCACAAGGAATGTCAGCAGGAACATTCGCTCGTTGCGCGATTGCAGCTCTTGCAGCAGCTTTTTTGCTTCCGCGCCGTAGGTGGCAAGGTCGCTTGGAATAATGTCCATGTCGTAGCCGCTGCGGACAGCCTTTTTCTGTTCCTCGATCTTCATGCGGTCAAGGTCGGTGATCTTGCGCTTGATGGTCTTGATGGCGGAAACCTGATCGACCGACTGAACGTGCATCGTGACGATGAGCGAACTTTCCATATCCAGAAAATCCGCCAGCATCCGGTCATTCAGTTCTGGCGCGAGGATTTGCAGAAACGAAACCGCGCCGCGCTTTCGCCCGATGCCAAAGTAATTTCCTTTGGCAAATTCAAAGGAGCTTGGCGCAATGAAGTCCTTGACCGATAAGCCGGAGGATGCCAGCCAATCCCACGAGAAACGGAACGGTGCGGGATCGTCGATGCGGAGCATATCATGCAGCAGCCGTAACCGCTCTGTGCCGTTCAGCGGCTCGGCAGCAACGCCAAGGCGTTTGAAATTGTTGAGTACATCCGTTTCAATGCGCTCCAAGCGTGGCTTTGCCGTTTTCATTCCGTCCGCGTCAATGCCGAACGTCAGATACTTTGTCTTGATAAGTCCGTTGTTGCCCTTGGCGAGCTGGTCACGGAGCATCTGCGTGTACTCGGTTCGGATGGCATCATCCTCGTCGCCGCGCAGCGGAATGGTGATCTGCGTGCCGTAGGTGTCCTTGTTCGCAGCCATGTTGAGAAACGTTAGCTGAAAATGTACCGAGGCGTCAAAGTAGTTGAGGAAATCACACCAGCCGTCAAAGATGGCGGTTTTGTCCTCGTTCTGTGAGAGCTGATAGTTGATGTCCTGAAACTGAATCGTTTTTGTGTAATAAGTATCTGTCACACGGCAGATACCGTCTGGGAACATCCGCTGAAACGGAATGGAATCCTGCGCGGATTTGTGTCTTTTGTCTTGTCTTTTGGCGTTGGCGATTGCTGCTTCAATCTGCCGCTTGTCTGCTCCTGTGAGCCGCCTTGCCGTAGACAATGCGTTGTACCTCCTTGTCCAGTTTTTCCTGCCGCGCGAGGGCAGAATAGAAGTTGTTTGTTTCGTAGGGGCGGTGTTTTGGGCGGATGAAATACACCCGGATCATATTGCGAAGAATCTTTTCCAGCGGCAATCCCTGTTTTTCATACATGGCAAGCAGGAAACAGGGCAGCATGACAAAGATCATGCAGAGCGCGGCTGCGCTGGTGCTGATATGCTGCTTGAGCAGGAAAAACAGCGGAACGCCGATCAGCGCGCCGCCGCCGAAGCAAATAAGCTGCCGCTTGGTCAGATTCAAAAAGACCTTGCTTTTTACTGCCGTCAGGTCTTTCGGTACGGGTACATAAGCCATATTGTTCTCCTTTAATGTGCATGGAAGATGCTCTTGGCGAGGGAACTGGATTTGAACAGCGTGAAGCAGAGCAGCACCGTATATCCCATGCACGTCCAGATCGCATAGCTGATGTCGCTGCCGACGGCGATATTCTGCACCAGCACAGCATAGATGGCGACACAGACGATGATGAGGAATGCTTGAAAACCGAGTGCAAGCAGACCGCGCAGATAATTTTGCCCCGTCTGCCCCCATTCGCAGTTCATCATGGTCGCCATAGGAATGGGCGCGATGGAGGTCACGAGGTAAATCTCGATCATGCGTCCATACACGATGATGAAGATGCAGATGGTAAGCGCCCACATGGTAATCCCGACGAACAGGCTTTGAAACCACAATCCGAACAGCGGTCCAAGCTCCATCTCTGCAAGGCGTGTTTCCAGATCGGTAACAACGCTGCTGATGTCGATGGACGCATCGGAAACGATAACGCCGCCTGCGCTGTTCACGACGCTCTGCGCCGCGTCAAAAATCCCCATGACGATGTTCCAAGTGTTCGTCACAATGAGAACGGCAGCCGCCGTCTTGAACGACCATTTGAAAAACATCCATGTATCAATGTCATGGAGATTATTGCGATCTGTGACGAGCTGAATCAACTCCAATGTCATCACGAACGCCAGAATGACACCGGCTATGGGGATCATCACGGTTTCGGATAAATTCTGCACCATGTTAAAAATGCTGCTGTTCCATGCGGAGGGCGACTTGCCGACTTCGACAATGGCCTCACCGACCTTTTCATTTACGCTGTCAAACATTCCGGAAAGGTTGCTGATAATGCCGCCGATCAGAATTTCCCGCAGCCAATCCACAATTGCTTTTTTGATTACATCCATACGAATCCTTTCTCACACGCTCCCGCGCGAGGCGGGAGCGTGTGGATGCGTGTGATGGTGTCGTGCGGGCATCAGCCGAACAGACCCTTGAGCAGCGGAACAAGGATCAGACCGATCGTTGCAACGCCGCCGCCCGCCATGAGCTGTTTTATCCCCAATTAGGTGTAAAACTCTG